>Ga0007805_1000252_pt1 | contig 19441 bp, 13 predicted proteins | sample CryBogCBE24Aug09_FD_71231 | JGI IMG/M metagenome (GOLD analysis project Ga0007805, IMG submission 71231) | Freshwater microbial communities from Crystal Bog, Wisconsin, USA - CBE24Aug09 | ecosystem: Environmental > Aquatic > Freshwater > Lake | place: Crystal Bog, Wisconsin, USA | collected... | reverse complement strand
CATTTCGAAAATTACCATATAATTTCTCATCTGTTATAGGGTGTATTGGTCTGGGTAATAGTGGATAAACCGTTGTTCCTTTACCCTCTATACTTTTTTTATTATATTCTTTAATTAATTTTTTATCATAATTAAATTCTTTATTCCTAAATTCATTTATAATCTTAATTAACTCTTTAATATGGATATTCCAATTATTAACGCTTAAATCACGATGCCCGCGCCTCATCAAATCATTAATTTTCATATATAGCGGTTTGGTTAGTTCCCCGATAGCCCCCTCTACATGGGATGTTTGGTTTTTTCGTGAGATTGAAGAGAATAATAATTTAATACCTAGCTCGGCGCATGTGCTTTTAAAGTCTTTATTATAAAATTCACTTCCGTGGTCGCATAATAAGCTATATATTGGATATTTTATAGTTTCCGCCTGTCTACGTATTATGGTTCTTAATGAATTGGCGGTCGTTTTACCCTCTTTATTTTGTTGGGCTTCCGCATCCATATTTAAAGTGCCTGTATTAATAATAACAAATAAATATTTATTATTAGTTTTCTCTTCTGTCGGTAGTTGGACTAAATCACATTGATAATTATTTACTCCTTTGAACTCAAATCGGTCTTTATCAGTCTTGATATATTGCCTTTTCATCCATTCCTCATCCTCTTCATCAATCCCAACGGCATTATTTAAGGCTCTTCTCATATAATATAAGAAAATATAATTTATTTGTTATGTTCGGCTTTTATTTAATTAATTAATAAAGGGTTATCATATAAAAGCCTCTATTTAAGATATAAAAAATAAAAAATTAAGATTTTTTCCATCATTACAAAATTTATTTTTGGTATATATTTCTTATAATAGCCGATTTTGGAACAGATGATGAGATGTAAAAAGATATATTTTATTTTACTGAATGACGCTCATGCAGTATTATATTATTTAATAGGGGTTTTATTTATGTTTTCAAAATAGAATCCTCTATTTGGGATTTAAAAAATAAAAAATCTTAATTTTATAGTCTTCACCATCCGTTACAAAATTTCCCAAAGTACTATTTATCTTAATAATAGCGGATTTTGACGCCAGATGATGAGATGTAAAATATACAAAAAATTTTGTTGAATGGTCTGGTAAAGAACATTAAACAAAGTTTCAAACACTAATCATCCAAAAAGTAATCAATTAATTTTAATAATTCCGCTTCATGTGCGAGATTATCAAAGTACTTAATTCTATCATTAATAATGTTATTAATTGAAAAATTAAAGATTGAAAAACGCTCATCAACACCATTAATTTTTTTCCTTTTGTTATCTTTAACCATCTCAATTCCGTATTCGCTACACATAACCCTTAACATATTTGTAAATTTTAAAAATGTATCATATTTATTAACTGTTTTGTTTTTATTTTTTTCACCTTTGGAAGTTATAAATAAATAGTCGCTTGACATCTCTATTTTAGAGTTTTCATATATTTCATTCATCTTGGTTTCATCTATGGTTATTGTTGCGCCCGCTTCTATCTCATTAAAGTTTATAAAACTTAATAATTTCTTTTCGGTTTCATGTATCATAACCTTAATTTTGTATTCTGCCTCTGTAGTTTCGCAATTTTGAATATCCAAACGTCCTGTTAATAGTCTGTATTTGCGGATACTTGAAAGCTTCATATAATGATTAGTTAAAAACTCGATGTCATCAGTTCCAAAAGTTCGAACATGGATATGCTTGAGTAATTTAAATTTATCTTCTTCTGTGAGTTGGTTGTTTGTTTGTTTATTCATTAAAGTTTTATATTCATCATTATCCCCTATTTCAATATTTAATACTTTATCCTTAACAATATTATCAATTTTACATCTTGTTTTGATGCGTACACCGTCTATATTTTCAACTGTATGACCCTTATTCAACATTATATTAATCAATACTGGAATAAATAAATTAAATGTTTTATTGGAACTTTCAACCCTATTATAAACCATGAGATTATCATAAATTTCACAATCGCCGACCTCATAACCCTCTACATTCTTTTCGGTTATAAATTGGTTATAAAATCGTTTAACATAACCATAACCATAAGTCCCGAATAACTCAACTGAATAAGGAAGAATACCCATATAAACCAATGTATAAGGATTTCTTACCTTTCGAACTCTACTCATCATCTGCATAAACCCATATTGTGAAGTTGAAAGATGCGATATCATTCCGCACACATAATCGAAATGTTCGATATTAAAATCAACCCCTGCTTCAACGGTTGGTGATGATATAACCAACTGATAATTTCCCCAAATTTCATTTACATTACATAAATTCATTTTAATTTTATCATCTGTTTTCCCATAATAACACATAGTTTTATATTCATCTTTAAACATGTCATTAATGGTTAATCCTTCATTTGCTTCCATAGTTGCAATATAAACATTTTTACCATCTTTAAGCCATTTTTTTATTTGGTTTATAAATCTGTCATAATCTCTGATCATCTTAAAATATTTCTTAACTGTTTCAACATTATTATTTAAAAATATAAACTGACCGTTTAACACGGAATTTAAGAAGGAAAATGACCGATTAGAAACATCACCATCTAAACATATTAATTTTTTGCAATTGCCGATAATACGAATTAATCGCTTAAACATTGAATAGCTGTTTTTCTCAAAAGTTCTAGCAGAAAAATGACGCAACATGCTCTCAATTTCATCAATAATAACCAAATCATAATTTAAAGCTGTCCTGAATAGGCTATCAACTTGACATATTAATTTATTGGCATTATCATCCTCTTTATATAATTGAAAGCCATTAAGATTACCTTTCAAATTATATGATAATGTCTGGCGATATGACATGATAAGGCATCTATCATATTTATCGGTTAAATCTTTTAATAACATGGTTTTACCTGTTCCATAAGGTGATTTAATTAATAAACATTTAATATCTGCCGTGTTATTCCAATATCTTATAATCTTGGCTTGTTCTTCCGCGCCTCTATAGCCTGAAGGTAAAAGATAGCGGGAAGAGAAATTATAATTAAAGATGGTATTTAATGGCTTACCCTTTATATCCTTATAATTTCCAATCTCGACCATCTCAAACTTTTCATCGCTTAACTCGTGATATCCTAAATTATGCTTTATATTAATTTTCATGTAATTATCATAATCGTCCTTCCTCGCCCAACAAATAAGGGTATCCATCGTCATAACCGTCTCATTTATTGTTTGGTTCCATTTTTGGATACACCCTTGTTCGTTATAGTCCTTGCTTCTTGCCGAAAACTTTAAGAATAAACATAAATAGTCTTCACCTAATGACTTAAGAATAAAAAACACTTTTAACCATTCTTCATATTGTGTGGCTCGCTTTACGTCTAAAATCATTAATAAGTCTTCAACTAGCTCATATGAAGCGTCTATTTTTGATGGCTTAAATTTAACATCAATATTATTCTCTTCTTCATCAACATTATTAACAAAGTCGATATCGTCCTCTTCTGTGATGTATTGCAAAAGAGTATCTGCATAATATATCTCTTTATCTGTTTGTTGTAATATACTGCTTGGATTTCCTAATTTGGATTGTCCCATCATCCTTAAATTTGATTTTTTATATGGTGCTAGGTCAATAATATTCTCGTATTTATCATCATAAATAACATCTTTCACAAATTTTTTCATTTGTTTCATATTTTTAAAAATTATAGATGGATAAATGATATGAAATGAAAATTTATCTTCTCTGCATGCATAAAGGATGACGGCATTTACCGCAACATCTTTATTAAAAAATGTGTTTAGTCGGTTGATAAGATGATTTTTAATATCAACAAAAAGTTCCATATGTGTTTCATATTTAACATTATAATTCTTACCAACTTTATAATCGATATCAAAAAATAGTTTAGTTGGCGATGCATCATATCCATAATACTCATATAAATTATGGTCTTCATCCATTATATCGATAATTTTTTCATAACTGCAAGTTATAAACCGCTTCCCAATCGTCCCATCCTTTCGGTATGCATCATAACCGAACAGATGTTCCCCAATCCTCTTATTTTGCAAGGCATCTGCTTCATTGTAATAGGATTTTAAATTTTGCATTCTATAGCTTATAATATACTATATATATTAATTCTTTAACATAAAAATAAATTAAAAAATAAATAATTAATTATATTAAAAATAATAATTTTTATATTATTATAAATAAAAATAATATTTTTTATTATTTTTTTAGTTTAAAAATAAATTCTATAGTATATTATAATAAAGAATAATGACAGAAATAATACCAATAGAACTTGATGAAATAACAATAAAGAGGATGAAACAGAGGCAATATAAAGAGAATTTTATGAAGAAACACGAGCATGAGTTAGAAGAAAAGAAACGAATTTACAGGGAAAACTTTGAAAGGAAAAACGAGGAGAAATTGAAAACCAAAATTAAATGCACTGAATGCGGACATGAGTACGCATATCCACACAAAAGCGCACATTATAAATCAAAAATTCATAAGATTGGATATTTAGAGAAGCTATTACAATTAAAAAACGAAAAAACATAATCATTTTTTTTCTCAAACTTATTATATGGATCTTACAGATTTTTATAATAAGTTTAACAACATCTCAAAAGAAACACTCAAAAATTACGGCAATGAGAGGATAGCCGAGATTTTCATTGGAAAACATCCAATACAGAAGGTTATAAGAGTTGCTATGAATGCGATAACCTTGGGTAAATTTGATGAGTTAAATAATAAACATTATGAATATGATGATTTTATGCATCTCTTTATAGTTTTAAAGTTATATGATGGTTCGATAATAAAAATCGAAAAAAACGAACATTTAGACGTTATTATGATGGATAATGATATAAGAGACCAGTACATTAATGTCGTATTTAATCCAAATGATAATTTAACCCCTTTAATTATGCTTAATAGAGAATATAACGATGTAGGAGAGAACGCATTTTTTAAAAATTATCATTTTTATAACAATAATTGTCAGGTTTTCGTTATTAACTTCTTAGTTTCTAATGGGTTTTATAAAGATGAATATATCACATTCGCATATCAAGACCTAAGCAAGATTATCCAAAATTTACCAAATGCTTCGGTATGGTTAGCTTCTAACATTACAAAATTAGGGGAATATATATCCACTTTAAGGGGTAAAGGTAAGGGAAAGGGAAGCAACCAAGGTATTAAACATATTCATAAACAGATAAACCAAATAAATAAATTCTTAAATGATAATGGCACAACCATTGAAGAATTTATCGAAATTTGCAATACAATCCCTCTATTGGGGGACTTCTTTTAACATTCCAATTTCAGGACTAACATACATCCTTAAATCGGTATCAGTTTCAATACTATCAATATAAACACGATAAACCGTCTCGCATTTACTTAAAAATTTTTCATATAAATATTTCCTTATATATGCATATAAAAAAGGCTTAATTCTTATAAATACATATTTAAAGGGGGAACCTCCCGCCATGTAATGGTAATAATCTTTAGTTTTCTTAATACAGTATTTGAGAACATCCAAAGGTACATCTTCATCATCATCTTCACCAGTTCTCTTAAATTTCTTATAGTTGGTTTGCGTCATAATCCCGTGTAATCTTTGTAATACTTTACCAGCTATCTTATTACCATGAACTTTAAGCCCATATAAATGATTAATTAATTTATCGGGTATTGGCATTAAATCGCATTTTCCCCAATATATCAAATTGTTTTCTTCTTCTATCAACTTAAATGAGATGTTATTATTTATAAAAAAATCAACATCAATATTACAATAATACCCGTCATCATTGCTTTTCATATATTTAAAATTGGTGCAATCAATAGAAAGCCTGACGACATAAACGGAATAACCGTAAAGATGGTCGATGTTCTTTAATGTTCCAATCTTCGGCGCAAGTGTTGGCATCATGACCTCTTTAAGTGCATATGCATAGGCGCTATTAATGTCAAATTTATAAGTGCTATTATAAGCATCACGCCCCAAAGGTTCATATATAAATGAGGGTGTGTTATGCTTATAGAATTCATATTCATAACCCCTTAAATAGTCTATCTCACGAACTACATTTTTAAACATATTATAAATTACAGATTTAGCGAGATTTTGGATACTATAATCGTCCTTAATCATATCGATTAATTCCAACTTTTCTATAATTTCCGTAAATTGTAAAGGATCAATATCACCAAATTCAACCTTAAAACCCTCATCCTCTAAAGCTTCAGCCTTTTCTTTCTCATCTTCTTTAAGGTAAATAGTTGGTTTATTCCTTCCAAATAATAAAAATTTTAAGTTCTTTTGGTTATATTGTAAGAGTGGAATTTTTGTTCTCTTATTTTTGAATTGACAAAGTAGCATCTTGGTGTCTTTATCAACTGAAGATTTACCAGCATATAAATCCTTACCTTGTGAATTTAATACCCTAATATGGCAGTTTTCTTTTTGTTCCATATCCATTATCATCTCTAAATCATTTTTAAAGCTTTTATTACCCAAATAATTATAAAACCCCCAATTTTTAATTATTACTTCCATTTGTTATATACTATAGTAATATATATTTTTCTTTAATTCATTTTTTAATTAATAAATTAATTTATTTTTTATTTAATTCTTTTTATAATTAAAGAATTTAAATATAAAATCTATAGTATATTATTATATAAATGGATACTCAAAACTTAAAACTTAAGATTTATCAAATTTTACAGACTGAAAACAGGACAGCTTCGAAAAATAAAATATTATCAACAAAAGGCTATAAATCATTATTATATTTAAATAATTCAGTGAAAAAATACTTTGATGAGATTGCGACGCGATACATTGAAGAATATGAAAAAGCAAGACGCAACGGATTGAGGAAGCAAGACATTATAGCAGTTAGGATAAGAGAAGAGATTAAAGAAGAAAAAAGACAAGAAGAAATAAGAAATAAAGTTGCAACCGATATAGTCATGAATATTGATGATAATAATTTAATCCCTTTAGTTAATCAAGATAATATCCGCGTATTCGACTATAAAAATAAAACAGGAAAACAGCAATTTTACCTCATAACTACACAAAAAATATATAACCTATTTACGAATAGGGCAGAGATTGTCAATCATCTCGAACCTTTATTTTATTTTTTCAATAATACCACTGAAGAAAATAAAAATAATAAAAATGAATGTATGGAGATATTAAGATTGGAATTAACTAAAATTCTAACGGAAGACCATAAAAAGTTTTTAGTTGTTGAATATTTCACCTCTAACGGCTTTATTAGCGGATTAGTTAATAACGCGCAATTGCAATTTAAAAATAATAATAAGAACATTGTAAGACAGAAAGTCGATAAATTAATGCAAGTAAAACAGAATTATCATGGCTTACCAAGTGAGAAGATAGAGCAGGAAGTGGGAGTTTATGCAGTTAGGATAGTTATATATTTATAAGACTAGGAGAGACGGTTAATATTTTTTATAAATTGTGGTATTTCATACTCTAAATTACTAATATAAAAATTAATACTAGAAATTATAAGCTGAATACTCATGATATTTACCCTTAATGAATAATAAAAAACTACTTCCTGTAGTGTGTCGTTCTTTTTCATCTCATCCAAATTATACAAATAATTTGATGATTTATCCTCGAAGTTTTTAAATTCCGTAAAATTAGCTTTAATATAATATACAGTTTCTAGAATTGACTTTAATAAGTGCAGGCTATTTTCACATAATAGTTTCTCGTCATCATCCAGTCGCGGGCGTTTTCCATTTGAAATAAAATTATTGAAATTTTCCATTACGCTATCGAATGTATCAATAAAATTATTTAATTTATCTTTAATCTCTAACAGATAAACAAAGGCTATATTAATTATTTCACTATCAACAACTTCAAAATTTAATTTTCCTAATATATCGTCGTTAATGCGTCCTAAAGCCCTATTTGCCATTTCGACATTTAATGACATATCCATTTTATATAACTATAGCTTTTATTTTATTTTAAGCCATAAATTATTTTTTTCTTTTCCTTTTGTTGCATCATATAAGACGTTAAGCAAGTCGAACAAATGGAAAGCAATTCGCTATCATTAAGACCATCACATAAATGGCATGAAATGCGATTTCTATACATATTATTTAAACAGATAAAAGTTAGAAATGTAAGAAAGTAAGTGATGTAATGTAGGAAATGTAAGAAATGTAATAAAATGCATCTCATCTACATCACATCACAAAAAGTAAGAAATGTAATTCCCATAGTAAGAAATGTAAGAAATGTAATTCTTCAAAATAAGATTTTTTCCCAAAAGTAAGAAATGTAATTCCCATAGTAAGAAATGTAATTCCCAAAAAGTAAGAAATGTAATTCCTCACTCATTCCTCGGCTTCTTTTGCCATTTCTATTGAAGTATAAAAAAGAAAATATGAATAAAGGGACGATTTTTCAACATGTCATATTGCGATTTACACAGTTCGGGCATTCTCTTATCAATTGTTGTTCGCGTCTTCTCAACTCTTCAAATTTTGAAAACTGCACCACCTCCATCAGCTCAATCACTGCATCCCCATCCTCAGCCAGAACTTCAAAGGATGAAACATATAAATTATCTTTACCCATTACCCAACGTTTCCAGTGATTTTTATGCTTAGCCAGTCGCATTTCCAATGTTTTTAATGTAGTACTCCCAATATAACACATCTTCCCGTCCAAAGTCTTTAATTTGTATATCTTGCCATACATTTTTATATATAATATACAAATATATAATAATTTTTTTAACAATTTAAATAACGGCTTTTATTTAATTAAGTAATAAAGGGTTATCATATAAAAGCCTCTATTTGAGATTTAAAAAATAAAAAAATCTTAATTTTATAGTCTTCACCATCCGTTACAAAATTTCCCAAAGTACTATTTATCTTAATAATAGGCAATTTTGTAACGGACGCTATGACGTAAAAAACTTAAAAAACCATTAAATTTTACTTTTTATCGTCTTATCATCTGGCGTCAAAATTTATTTTTGGTATATATTTCTTATAATAGCGGATTTTGACGCCAGATGATAAGACGATAAAATATAACTTTTTATTTATTTATCATCTTTAAACAACTCAAGAAGGTATTTATCCAAACTGCAATATTCTTCCTTAATCCTATCAAGAATTTTATATATTTCTTCAACATCTAAATTCATCTTATTAAAACCTATCATTAATAACGCATATCTGCCACATACATTACTCCGATCGGATTGGTATTTAGTTAAATTGATGAAGACAGGAATACCATATGATTTTAAACAAGGTATTAAATTGGGTGAGATTTCATCCACATCAGTAGCCAGACTATCGAAAAAGAATACCTGATTTAATCTCTCATTACGGGTTGCGACTACCCAATGCCCGACATCTGTATCTGCCCCTTTCCAACTGTGAAACATGATTGCATGACCTGTATTATTAAATAAATTTGAGTTGGGCTTTATATCTTTGGTTAATATAATGTTTGGGTTGTGTATGTTGGTTTGTTTCAATAAATTTTTTAAATCAAAGTTTGAGAGGGCGATATCGTCCGCTTTTCCATTTGCGCCCCCGATTCTCTTTTCATTTATATTTAAGGCTTTAAGTTGCTTCTTAGCCATTAATAAATCTGTGAAAGGTAATTTACTCATGTGCTCTCCTGTAGATTTTTTAACTACAAACCATTTTTTATTTCCTACTCTTTTGATTTCATATGGCATTTTATATTAAAATTGCATAAGAAATTAATTAATAATAAATTAAATTATAACTGCTGATATTTCCCCTTACGTCCTGATGCTGGCTTCATTAATGACTTATAGCCTGACGCTACATCTTCAATCGCCATATGCGCGGGTTTGCCGAACTTATTATTTATATAATCCGACCCCTGTGAAGCCCAATTGAAGACGTTGTGAAGCGGTGCGAGTTTCTTAAGATGTGGGTTAATCCTTGTGTTTATCTCAATGGCTTTATCGCGTAAATCGTGATACCATTTCCCGCCATACCAATTGCCCGCGAGTAATTCATGCTCCGAGACTTCACGACGCTCTATGTTCTGGTAGGCTTCATACGCATTCCTGAACTCTTCCAAACTCCAAATAACATAACGAACATCGACCGAATTAGGGGTATAATGAATAAGTTGCTTTTGCATCCACCATACATTGACATTTAATTTAATAGGGTTTCCGCCGACGCTTGGTGTAGTAGGTGCGCTATTATCTTGCCAGTTGGGAATAGGCATGACATCCACATCGACCGCGATGCTTAAATTAATGTTGGTTGTTGCGCCATACTGGACGCATGGCATGATAGGTAGCCCATCCACATCACCCAAACTCATTTTTTTCATATCAATAATTAAAAAGCCTAACATATTAAGCTCACATTTACCGACATCCGCAGAAGTTCCCGCGGATACCCTCCCGAAATTAATATATCCAGTATTGCCCCCACCAGTGATGGAAACTGTAGTTTTTCCAGATGCATCACCGAGAGACCGTGAATAATCCCATATCTTCTTTTGTATATTGGAAGGGACATGTGAATTCATCCATTTATAAAAATGCATATCATTACCGAGTACTTCTGCGGTATCACGCCTTAAATCTTGCATCGTTTTACCCTGTAAAATATTCCATTGTGTCCCGCCCATTGTCATCTCAACATTACGAATTGTTCCCTGAAGCCAGTTGCTCCAACATTGATATCCATTTAATCTTGATTGGAAACCATCTGCGCCCTGACGAATGCTTGCGCCGTTATCCGTTAGTGGTGCATTTGTATCAATTAAGAAATATTCGGGTAAAAATGTTCTGTTGTAATATTGGAAAAGAAGACGCTTTGCGTTGCTACTTCCTGCGGGTGTAGGGTCATAATAGTTGGTTGAGAGTGCTACTTGTTGAACTCCTAAATTTTCATATCCATAAGATACGATATCGGGATATACATTTTGATTAACGAGTTGAACGGGATTATATGTGAAAAGTCGTAATGTAGATGATACTATTTGAGGATATGAAAGGGATGAAAGAGTGGATGAATTATTGCTTGCTTTAAACATCCGTTTGATGTAATCTTGGTCTAAATTCAATGTGAAGGATAAAGCCTGCCCCGCGCTTGTATCCCATACTTTATATGGATGGTCTGATACATATTGATTACAAAGATAAGGGGATATAATATCTTCAATAATTTCATATGTGTTCGTCTGTGTTAGTGTGTATGGCGAGCCTGTGTAATATATTTGATCTGTTCCACCTACATTATGTGTGGGATATGGACTGCCATTCTCATCATAATACGTTTTTATCGATGTTCCTGCTTCTGTCGTTGAATATACCGCACTTATTAATCGTGAATACATATTATTACGCTTTACAACCCATTCGCGAGACATAGACGAACAACCAATCGCATTTGCTGGAATGAGTTTCATATTATTATTTTGATATGTAAAAACATGTAAATCTGGGTCGGGCAATGCTGAGGTTCCAATAGCATATCCAATGTTTGAGACGCCGTATAGTCCCAAGCCGATATCTTCACCTAAAACGATACCAAATTCATTGTTTAATCTTTTCTGGTTGTATTGAAGAGTTAAAATATCCATCAAATGCGCGTCTCTGTTAGTATCTTGAATATTTAAACCGCCGAGACTGGCTTTAATCTCAGTAATCATCTTCGATTGGCAAAATGCATCGAAGTATGAATTATCATTCGATAGAAGAGTGGGAGATGTTCCAAATACCGCTGGATATGCTGGTGCTGGGGGTGCTGGTGCTATATATGCAGACGCTGGAACCGTTTGACCTGTCGCAACAACCTGAAAACGAGTTATAAGACGTAAGCGAGCATCTGTTTTATCGCATAAATTTAAACACTGAAATGATAAGCTACTCTGTGATACTGCCTGAACTGGAAAATCCACCGTTCTTTCTACTAGGTTATTAATTCGTTGTTTGAATGTTAATTTGCTAGCATCTTTAAGCATCGCATAAGCTAGGGGGTTTTCTTTAAATTCTAAAGTCATATTTATATATATATATATGATATAGAAAAAAAACAAATTTTTATATAATAAATTTTTCTAATAGTTTTTTAAGCCCGCCATACATTAATATCAAACTTTTTTTTAAACTTTAAACCATTAGGTAAATCAATGGTTTCATTTACGCGTCTTACATCGAGACCATAACGATAAACTATATCAGTCCTTCCGTAATCATTCTTTACAAAATTAACATAATTAGGAACTTTCGAAATATCATCATTATTTTCTTTAAGTATTTCACGAGCTATTTTACGTGCTACAATTGCGGGACTACCTTTAAAGCGCCCGACCTTCTCACCATTATTTAAAACTAAACTAAATGTTGGCTTTAGTACTCTATTATCTGCCATTTTATATATTATATAAATAAAATAAATCTAAAGGAATATTTTAACGATAAACATCATAGTGTTTAACCTTATTTCGTTTTTCATTTAATACGACGTGATATGATGGCTTTTTTTTTGTTTGGGTCTTCTTCAGGGTCTTCTTCTGCATCTTTTTCTTACCTGATGCTGTTGCCCTGCCTAACCATCTGTTGATATTTTCTATTATTTTCAAAAATGAGTGCCTGTTTCTATTTATCCAATTGACAGTGTCTGGATGGACGGCTCTAACCTCCATTTCATTAAGAATTGCCAAAATTACATCACAACATTCAGTGATAGTATGCCATTCATGTATCACTGCAAATTCAACGAATTCATTACCAAAACGTAATATAAAATCATTTTGAAGCTCATTCGTATTTTTCATCATATCCCCTTCAACCTCTATTGGTATAGTATTACAGAAATTAACGATTGTATAACAGTCTTCAATTCTATAAAATAAATCACGGGTATTATTAATATGATTAACCCAATCATTAACATCTTTTTTGATTTTTTCAATATTTCTCGGTGCATCCCTGCTCTCTAAATCATTTTTAATTTTATTTGGATACTCTACAGTTGCAAACTTAACTTCTGCATCCCATTTTCTAACAATCCCAGTCATATGTATTAAATTTTCGATTATACATGCATCCAATGATGCTAGCTCTTGAAAATCTCGGCTATTAAAAATGTCTTGTATGGTTGCCTCAATACCCTCAGTTTCAAAATCAACTACTAATGGTTTCGAAAATGTAATGACATGTTTTTCTGCATCTCTTGGTTCTTGAAATGGCGTTTTTAATGCCAACTCCTCTATTCTTGTCGGTGATTTGTCATATATTCGTAAAGGTGTTCTCGCATCCCGAATGGCTATGGCTTGACCTCGCCTCTGTGGTGTATTTCGAATTGCAATAATTGCATCTCTTTCATCAACTATTGTTTCAATCAATTTACCCATTTCCAATTTAAATTGTGTGATATAATCATTAAATTTCTTTGTTTTATTCACATATATATCCTTCAGTGTTGCATCTCTAATATATTCTGTATTTTCATCCAAATCACCCTCGATTAATGGTCTTAATTTTGTTTGGATTGCGTGTTCTTGGGCTTTGAATACTCTTAAAATATTATCATGCTCCGACACCAAACCCTCAAAACCCACTGCAACATAAGCATCCAATTTTTTCAAAAAATTATCTCTATAAACTAAAAAATTCTTGACTATTTGATTAATTGTTTTACCCAACACGGGATTTTCACTTATTACACCCGCATTATATTTATGTTTCAATTGGTTTAAATTGTTATATGCATAGAGACGTATTTTACCATAGGCTTTTGCCTGATCCAACTCTTTTCCAAAATCAGTGAGTAGTTTATTTAATGAATTTTTAAAATCCTGCGTCGGCATCGTCTCAGTTCCTTCTTCTTCTTCTTGTCCTTGTTCTTCTTCTTCTTCTTGTCCTTGTTCTTCTTCTTCTGCTCTTCTTGGTATTTCCCTCCTGCTTTCTATCGGCTTACTGTCTGGTGTTTTAATAATTACATCTGGAACGACAGCCTCTGGATTGTATAGCGTCAAATATTCATTTAAAAATCCTATTAATTTTTGAATTTTCGGTTTCCCTCTATCCAAATCATCTTTATTGACTTTTGAAGGGTTTTTCCTATAATTTTTTAAATGGGTTTCAAAATCCTTTACGATTTCGTCTAAATAGGAATATTGCCGAGTTGTAAAGGTTCCAAATGGTATTTTTTCCATTATCATATTTACTTGTTTTACGTATGAAATGCCCTTACTATATGTATCATCAATCTCATTTAAATTATAATATGGGTCATTTACGATGTCATATCGTCTCTTAATTTCATCTTTAGAAATCAATTTCTTAACATCTGTATCCCCATTAAATAACTCTTCAATAGTTATGTTTAATGGTCTGTTATTTGATTTATATAAATTCTGCATATCAACGAACTTTTTAATTTGTTTATTAATCTCATTATCTCGGTCTTCTTCCTTTAATGTTTGGTTATTTGCTATTTTCTTTAATTCTAGAAGGATATTTGCTGGTGTTGGTAATTGCACCTGCACTTTCGCTCTATCTGTTAAATTGTTTAAATTTTCGATTGATGGTGTTAATCTCTCAAGTCGTTTTACAAACATTTCACGGGTTTTCCGTTGGATAGATGATATAAGGTCTTTCTGTTGTTGTTCCTTAATATTCATTCTTTTATATGGTTGAATAAAAAGCATTATAAGTATATATAATGAATAAATAAAATAATTTTATAAGGCTTATATATAATAAGAATATGGCTTTTGCTCTAAATAAATCGTCTATTGGGTTGGTAAATACAGTACCTAACTCATCCCAAATATCACAAATTGATAGTTTATATACCAAGATGGTCGCAACTCAAATTTCAGGCATTACATCAACACAGGTGAATATGATGAAAACGATTGCATTATCAACCGCCCAGATTGCGTCATTAAATACACAGATGACGGTTAATACCTCAACTATAGCATTAAACACGCAACAAATATCAACGTTAAACTCAACAGCTTCGGCATTAACAACACAAATGACAGCGAATACCTCGGCTTTATCCTCTGCTACATCAGCCATAGCACTAAATACCCAGCAAATATCAGCATTAAATACGCAAACTCAGGCGAATACATCGGCTTTATCCTCTGCTACATCAGCCATAGCACTAAATACCCAGCAAATATCAGCATTAAATACGCAAACTCAGGCGAATACATCCGCGCTATCATCTGCAACAGCACAAATCGCATTAACAAGCACTCAACTATCTGCATTAAATACCCAAACTCAGGCGAATACATCGGCTATAGCATCAACCGCATCAGCTATTGCACTAAATACCCAACAAATATCAGCCTTAAATACCCAAACATTACAAAATACAAATAATATCAGCACTTTAACCAATGAGTTAAATTCTATATTGTCAGTTTCGGGTAATATCACTGCATTAACTACTCAAGTATTAACAAACACGACGAATATAGCATCCTTAACTACTCAGGTTAATTTAAATGCCACAAATATCCAGACTTTAGTTAATGATATTACAACTTTAGACGGTGATATTTCAACATTGCAAAGCACAAAGGCTAACCTATCGCTAATTAATCAAGCTAACGGAATATGCCCTCTCGATAGTAGCGGTAAAATCCCAGCGGGTAATTTAACGGTTGATGTGATGCAATACCTCGGCGCATGGAATGCATCAAATAATACGCCCCACATTCAAGATGGTACGGGCGTCGTCGGTGATATTTACCGCGTTTCAGTTGGGGGTTCTCAAACATTCGGCGGTTCTCTCATTAACTTCATGGCTGGAGATAGCCTTTTATATAATGGTAGCATATGGCAACAGGTTAATAATTCAAATAATATAACCAGCGTCTTTACAAGACAGGGAGATATAACGGCTATAGCAACCGACTATTCAGCATATTATCCCTTATTAACTGATTATAATAATGAAATTAATGCAATAAATGCGGACTTCTTAAATATAAATAATGAAATCACGACGTTAAATGCTCTAACAACTCAAATATTACCCAATAAAAACAATATATCAAGCCTTACAACTCAAATGAATGTATTAAATGCATTAACTACTCAAATAATACCATCACAGACACAGATAAATAACCTATCCACACAGATAACGGCAATCAACAACTACAACACAACAAACACCACCAATATTAATGCTCTTTCAGCATCTATCCAACTATGCCCGACATTAACTTATTTACAAACAAATTATAATACAGCCTTACAGGAAAGCATAAACCTCGCATCATATCAAACGGTCAGCGGTATGGCTTCCTATTATACTACATCACAAATAGCGACTTTAAATACCCAATTTGCAACAACCGCGCAAGTCAATGCATTATCAACCGCTATACCCTCAAAATCATTTGAATTATCAAAAACATTTTATGTATCACCATCGGGAAGCGATACGAATGATGGTTCAATTAATCAGCCATTCTTAACCATCGGACATGCCATCTCAGCATGCGGAACTAATCAAAATTATTACACTATTTATATTACAAATGGAACCTATAACGAAAACATAAACATAAACAGAACAAGATTAATATTTAAAGGGTTAGCGTCTGGTAGTAATTCAATTTCAGTTCAAATACAGGGATATGTTGATATTGATTTGACTTCTTACACCTATACACCTACATTATACCAAGATTATATTATATTTTCCAATATCTTAATTAATGGTTCAAGCACGTCGGGCGTTGCATCTTTCCAATTTAATACCGTAAATTTTGCATGTCAAGTATTGGTTGAGAATTGTTATATAAATAGCTCAGTTGCATCAAATATCACAACTTCAAGCACTGGAACGACAGGTCAAACCTCAAGATTGAATATGTTAAGAACTACCGTCCAATGTTCGAATAACTCATATGCAACAGTTGCAATATCTGGTATAAATTTATGGTCTATCGATACATGCCAGTTTTACCATACAGGCTCAAATTATGCTCTCACATTATCAAACACAAGCTCAGTATATGTTATCACAAATACAACCATTCAAAGCAACAGCAACGGCGCAATTTCCATATTATGTAATGGGGGTACCTTCTCAAATTGCATATTTTTAGGTATTTCAGCGTCTGGATGCATTCAAGTAGGCAACACAAGTACAAACATAGGTTCAGCAAGCTCGCCATTAACAATAAGGGGTTCGGCTATCTTTAATACTTACACAAGTGGCTCGGCGATTTACATGAATGGCGGTGCGTCTGGTATCATATATATGGCTATTTATGATAACTCATTATATGGCGTATCATATGCCGTTCAAGGAACATCAGCATCTTATAATATTCTGCAATATATAAAAAATACATATGCGGGTGCCTCTACATTTAATGGGTTGACTTCCATAATTATTCCAACCGACGACCCGCAAATAAGCTATAATAAAGCAACTAGTGATTTAAGATATATAACAACAACTCAATTATCAAATTATACGCTCTTAACTACGCTCTCAACCACACAGATTGCATTATTAAATACGTCTTATGGATCAATTTCTAACATAAATACCTTATCGGGTAATCTTCAAACCTTATCGGGTAATCTTCAAACAGTTTCGGGAAGTATTACCACTTTAAGCGGAAGTATTACCACTCTAACGGCAAATATTACAACATTAAGCGGGACGGCAACCCTCTTATCGGGTCAAATATCAGCATTAACTACACGAAGTTCGGGCGCTACTGTCTCTTATCCTCTGGTTGGTAGCCTAAGTAATGCTAATAATCTCGCAATTTTTACGCAATTTTCAAACACAGGAACAGATAACCAATCAAACACAACAACAGGAACTGGAGTTCAACTCATGATGGTAAATGATAACACCAAAACAGGAAGCACTATAAATAGCTCTTTATGTAAAGGGGTATGCCAATTCCAAATCCAAACTACAACTGGAAATATCACATCAGGGGGTACTAACTCATATACTATAGTGAATAACGGCACATCAATAACGCATAACTTAGTCGGGACGGTTAATTCGTCTTCTTTTGTAGTGGATGGTTCAGTACCGATAAGCAACTCATTACAACTTGCTACTAAAGCCTATGTTGATAATGCGGGCTCTGGAAACTCAGTACCATCATGGGTTGCATCTTATCCCTATGCCCCGCTTTCCTACTGGATTGATATAAACGGTTTAACCAAATACAACAGTCCCTCGGGAATTGACAGTAATGGTAATTACTACTGGACGCCGACCAATACGGGAAGTTGGAGTTCCGCGTTTTATCAACCCTCTCTCGCATTCACCCCAGGTTGCATGCAATTCCTAGCCTATACAATCCAAACAACGGGCTCATACAGTTCAAATGCTCTAACAAGTGATGCCATGACAATCGGCATTGCCTCTGCGGGTTCATTCAGTAGCTACCCGATAAATGGTAAGTTATATACAAGCTTACAGAATTGTCTTCAAAATAACGGTTTATATTTCCATAATGGGGCGCCGAATAACGGTTTAGATGTTTCATGGCTCTCTTACGGTTGCCCGCGCTTTCAGGCTAATGGAAGAATATTATCAGGGGCTTCATCGATGCAATCTGCATGCTCACAGGCATCATCAATAACGACTGGAACATGGATGGGTCTTCCCGTTCAAAGTGGCTATTTATCGTCTGCATATTCAACTTTAAATCCTAAAGGCTTTATATTATGTATGTATTGGGATAATTTAGAAATTATATATTTGTATCAGGATGGCTCAAATAACTGGCATCAGTCATGCGTTTCCATCTCAAATAGCCTCACAAGTGCATTCACCCCGAACTACCTATATTACTCTATGCAATTCTATCCATTCATCAACTTTGCGAATAATTATCAATATAAAATTACACTGGTAAAGGACGTCTCAATATTTGGATATAAACAAGAGTTCAACGAACAGAACCTCGCAAATAAATTCAATGTTGCATAAAATAAACAATTAAGAATTTAAAATTAATTTCTTTCACCATTTTAAATATACATATGGGATGCTTAAAATGTAAATTAGTGGGTTGGGGAGTTCCTAATGGTATCAAGCAACAAGACGGAACTATCAACGTAATAATTAAAGAAGCCTATACAAAGCAAGTAGTAGGTACATGGGATGGAACAACAACGGTTAAGCAACCATTAATCATGCCCGCGGAATACCTATGCGATGAGTGCTACGCGAGTAGCATAACTGCGAATAAAGTGATAACCGAGAATGGAGAGCTATATTATAATTTCAACTAATGAGATGGTAGAAGGTCGCCCGATAAAAAAAATAGTAA
>Ga0007805_1000237_pt1 | contig 20190 bp, 20 predicted proteins | sample CryBogCBE24Aug09_FD_71231 | JGI IMG/M metagenome (GOLD analysis project Ga0007805, IMG submission 71231) | Freshwater microbial communities from Crystal Bog, Wisconsin, USA - CBE24Aug09 | ecosystem: Environmental > Aquatic > Freshwater > Lake | place: Crystal Bog, Wisconsin, USA | collected... | reverse complement strand
GAAGCTCACTTTGACATTGCCTGGAAGGACCAGCAAATTGAGCTCACTGAGGCCCAGATAGAGGCAACTCAAGAAGAGCTTGATAGGTTCAATCACACGACACTGATCTAAACGCATAGGCAGCTGGAGAGGAGAGCGTTAGTAATGTGTCAACCATTATATCGTAAGATATAGCCACCATTATATGGAACAATTGATGATAGATGCCGACTAATTGATTTCGCCAGACAAAATTCAAGCCATACAAGTTCAAAGATTCAAAATTCAAGATGTAAAGACTCTTTAGACTTTTACCTACAATTGAATCGAAGGCTGCTTATACCATACTAAAAAGGAGGACGAGAGTCCTCCTTTTTTCATTTAAGTGTTAGTAAGTATTTAAGCTTATTTAGATCGCCTAGTATTTCGTCCCTGATATTCAACAGGTCGCTGTCTCGTTGAGGATTTAGCTGATGATTAAAGGATAATAAGAATTCGGTAACTGTGTCCAGAAACTCATCTACTTTCATTTCTCCAATATTGCTAAGTATTATAGCATCGTCCTTTCCTTCAAGAGCTATTCTTCCGTATTTTCCCATGTAAGTTTCCATGAAAGTATCGACCGTCTCGTTGAGGGAGTCATACATTTCGCCGTATGCTATATGTTTAGAATAGGTGTGAGTCTGCCAGTGTAGGACTTTAAATTGTGCTTGGATGCCCAAAAAAGTCGACATGATTGTTGCCATTAGTTACGCTTTTTATTATTTATTCGCCTAAAACAAAAAAAGAGAGCTTACGGGCTCTCTTTTCTTTTATCCTAAGGTAGAAGGATATTAGTATGACGATGCTGGTGCAACGCTTCCTGTAAGAACTCCTATGTTACCATTGATGTTCATGTTAACATATTGAGTTTCAGGGTGCCATCCAGCTTCAGTGATAGCGTAACGTGACTTCATACCAATTTTTGGAGAGAATGTTCCCTCTGCGATTGTCTGAAGTGATTCAGCCATGATGTATGGCATGAACTTAACACCTGGCTCTTCGTCTGCACCTTTACGGCCGATTACGACACGTGAATCTCCCCATGCGAGGTTTGGATCTACGTATACTTGTACACCGTAAACTTTACCAGCTGGGTAAAGGTTACCTGCTACACCTGACATGTCAGATGGAACTTGTGCGATTGAGTAACCTGCAACGTCTGCAAGAGCAGATGCAACGCGTCCGTTAGTTACCATGAAGGTACCTGCTCCGAAACGTCCTCTGTGATAGATAAGGTTAGCAAGTTCAAGAACTTTAGTAACCAATCTACGCTGGAGTGTAGATACGTTTTCGAAACCTCCTGTACCCGATGTAAGATCGAGGTCAGTGATACCTGCTCCTTCTACTAGACCAACTTCAGTTGAGTGAGTAGCAGCAAGAGTGAATACACGGTCAACAAGACGCTTGTTGATAGACTGAGCGATGTCGTTTACTGCAACGTTCTCAAGCATTGAGATAACGTCGTAGTTCCATACGCGGTTAAGGTCTTGGATCTGCTCAACTGTTGCAGAGATTGAAACTTGATCAGTTTCAGCTTCTACAAACTTAGTGAACATTCTTAGACCCATTTGACGGAACTTAGATTGCTCTGATGCTTCACGCTTCATAGATCCAGGAACCTGTCCAGTTGATGGAAGGTAAGAACCGTTGAATGCAGTAGTTGCATAGTCCGCGTCAGATACTGATGTAAAACCAGAGATGTGGTTTTCAAGAGCAGATACAAGCGCTGGAGTGTTTGTTGCACCTAGTGTAAATGTGTAAACATTTGCAGCTCCACCATAAGTTACAGTAGAAAGAACATTACCACCTTGGATGTAAGTATCCAATGAAGTTACTCCGCTAGTGTCATTGATAACCTTAAGGATAAGAGTACCGTCAACACGTGAATAACCAACAAAGGTAAGGTTGAGGATTTCAGCAGGTGAACTTACATCGATTCTAAGTTGATCACCATATGTAAGTCCGCTGAATGCGTGTGATCCTGAGAAGCTAGAGTTCGCAGTCAAACCGTTGATCTTTACAAGGTAAGATTCGAACTGAGTATCAGTACGACCACCTGCATAAAGGTAATCAAGGTATGGAAGGAATCCAACTGGAGAATCCATAGGGATTACAGGAACGAGATCAAAACCGATAGTCTTAGCTGCAACTTGGATAGCTACAGGAAGAAGCGATGGGAATTTATCACCAGATCCAGAATCTGAATATGAATTTTTTACACCACCCGCTGTGAACGGAGTCTGAGTAGCAGTTGGAGCTACTGGTGCTCCCATGTAACCACCAAGAGATGCTGGTTGCTGGAAGAAAAGACCTGGAGTCGAAGACTCGAAGAGTGGAGTAGCATTGTCGAATATTCCGTGGTTGTGAGCGTATTCTGCTAACCAAGGAGTCTTCTCCATATTTGCTCCGTATCCTTCAAGGATTGGCTTCCAAGTTGCGGCCAAGTTCTTATCACTTGAACGTCTGAAAATTTTAGTACGTGCCATTTTTGAGTAGATTTTTTTGATTTTTTAGATTACTGGCGATAGCTAGCTTGGCGAGATAGCATTTCTAGGTAATTGTGAGAGTAACCTCTCTGCATCTCAACAACCTGATTAACAGGTATTAGGCCCTCTGTACTTTGGCTTTCGTTGAGTTGTGCTTGTATTTTAGCGTTTGATTTTTCTCTTTCAATTCTCTCGTTAACTCCTCTAAGATCCATTTCATCCCAAAATGCTTTGGCTTGATAAGGAGTCTTTATGCTATATAACTGAGATTTTGCGTGAATTCTGTTCTTCTCGCTTTCGTTCATTGAATTCCAAACTTCTTTATATTCAGCTGGCATGAAACGAACGTGTGCAGGAAGGTTTTGATTCTTGTGGTTAAGAACTGCTTCGATGATTCCAACTACATCGTTTTCGTTGAACCAGATAGATGCTCCAAGAGCTTCAACAATTGCTTGTTTTTCTTCTGTTCCAAGAGCGTAGAATGCTTTTTGCTTAGGCTCGCTCATAACTTTAAGGAATGGATACCTTGATTCAAGAACTGCTTTTGAAGACTTATCTGTAACTTCAGTGATCACTTGGTCTACCTTAGCGATGAGAGCATCAACTGATGTAGATTCGTCAAGCTTTTCAATTCCGTTAAGAACGTTACGTTTGCCGTTTACTGAAGTTCCTCCGTTTAGGGATTCAACAACGTATTCAGTATATCCAATGCTCTGACCTAGCTTTTCAGAAAGGTATTGAGCGTAGTCACGGTTAAGATTAAGGTGTTCTGCTAGGTAATCACTGTACTCTAGACCACGGTTAGCACCTTCAGCAACGTATTCAGTGTACTGTATTCCTTTATCCAACTCTTCAGCCAAGTAGTTTTGATACTTGATAGCATTGTTTAGATTTTCTTTGATGTACTCAGAATAGTTGATGTTCTGGTTGAGCTTTTCAGCTATATAGTCTTGGTGAGCAATGCTTTGATTAAGTCTCTCTCCAACGTAGTTAGAGTATTCAATGGAGTTGTTTGTTGTTTCAGCAACATGCTCAGTGTACTTAATATTCTGATTTACCTTTTTAGAAAGATAGTCAGCATAATTGATCACTCCTTCAAGCTGTTCAGCTAGGTAGTTTACAAATCCTACAAGCTTAATTTGATCAGCTGAATCAGTTCCTTCGTTTTTTGATTCTAACAATTGTTTGTGAGTTCTTAGCTCATTTTGAACTTGCGTGAACTTACTTTTCAGAACTTCTGAGTACTGGTCCATCTGTTCTTTTGTTACATACTCGGCCATTTTTGCGCTATTTTTTTGTGGTGTTTGAGATGCTTGGAAAGCTAGTCCTAGATCTTCATTAGTTTTATTTATCTTGTAAATTTTGAAATTCTCATCAAAATTAAGACTTTCAGATATGTCAACTAATCCCTTACTGTTAACTACAGAGGATTCTTTCAAATGATTATAGTTTTCAGTAATCATTTGGAAGTTGTTCTTAAGTGATTCGTTTACTGTCTTTTTAAGGATTGCTTCTGTGAATCCAGGTTCACCTACTAGGTCGTAAGTAAAGATTCTCTGTAGTTTTACACGGCCGCTTTCGTTTACTTGACCTGCAGCTCTTGAAGATATTGAGAGTTGTACTCCTCCATCAAGTAGAGCTTTTGCGATCTTTCCGTTTGGCGTGTTTTCTAGGATACGTAGTTTAATATAAACTTTATCACCGCCATCATAGCTTAGTTTTTCAATCAGGTGTGATGCGCTTTTTAGGCTTACATCAAAGTGAGGTGGGTGATCAAGATCTCCAACAAGCTGGCGCTTTGAGATTTTTTCATTAAGATAAGAAAGGTGGGGAAGGTATTCTTCTTTTTCGTATACTCGACGGTTGTTGTTCATCCTGCCGAATACAGCACAAACTCCTTCAAGGACAGCGCCTTTATCGCCAGATTGAACTGGAGTTAGCGCTTCACCAACGTTTTCAACAATAAGAACCCAATCATTATTAGGTTCAGCAAAGCTCAAGTTTGAATTTGTCAAAGCCTTAAATTTTTTTATTATTTATTAAGGCAGTTGATAAAAACTTTGAGATCTGCGTTAAGTATTAGCTAGAATGTTTCGTAAAAGCTCAACTTCACTCTTTTTTAAAGAGCTCAAATCTGGTACTACCACGTTAAACTTCACTACGTAATTTCCTAATTCGCCAGATGCATTCAATATTCCTTGTGATGGGATCACAAACTTAATATCACTCATTGACTTGGGCTGATCAATGGTCGCTTCGTATTTTTTATTGATAATCGTTTCGATCTGTACTTTTTCGCCAGAAAACAACACCTTAGTGAGCGGTATGTCTACCCTCTGTATTATTGAATTGCCATCAATCTCGACTCCTTCCGGGATCACTATTGTGACTGTCACATAGAGATCGCCAGTCAGAGGATACTGTTCGTCTTCTCCAAATATGTTCATGCGATTTATGACGTCCTCATGACCTAGTCTATTAAGCCTAACCTTTGTGCTCAACTTATTTCCCTCTTTTTTAAGAGTGACATAGGTTCTCCTAAGGTCAAAGTATATATTGATCTCTTTCTCCTCGTCTGTCTTGGTGTATGCGATTTGGCTTGCAGCAGTTTTCTTATAGTCTACTTTTTTTCTCTTAAACGTGATGTTGATCTTTTTTCCTAGGATCGCATCTGCCAGGTCAATTTCGGCATCCAGAGTTATGTCCAAGTAGGATGGGTCGGGCGGTGGTGCATGGGTTTTACCCTGTGATCTGGCCGCTCTTGCCTGGGCTTGAGCCCTGCTGTACTCTGAACCGAATCTTGAGGCACCAAATCCTCCCACAAAATCGTTAAAATCACTATACCTCTTCTGTGAACTTGCCGGAGAATTTAGGAGATCGTACTTTTTTCTTGCTTCAGGATCGCCGATCACTTCGTATGCAGCTGCCGCTTCCTTGAACTTATCCTCGGCTTCCTTGTTTCCAGGATTGCGATCAGGGTGGTATTTTAGAGCTATCTTTCGGTATGCCTTTTTTATTTCATCGTCAGTCGCTGACTCTGACACTCCAAGGACAAGATAGTGATTCTTCATTTGTAAAACTTATTTCTTCTATATTGTATAACATTTGAATAAAAGGTTTTGTCCAGTGTCAGCAATAGTTAAAAATATTAGCGAGTTTATAGGCATTCATCCCGGATCAAAAATCGTAGTCTGCGGCTGTGGTACTTCCCTTACTGGATTTGCGCCACACCAATCTAACTACATAACGATCGGAGTAAACGATGTGCCTGCTCTATTTCAACCGACTTATTCGTTAGTGACCGACGATCCTGGTAGATTTTCTACCCCTAGGGCAAAGCTAATAAACGAATCGACTAGCAAACACCTTTTTACTTGCGCCAAGGGCTGGCGTCACCACAGTATCGTTTACTTTGCAATAGGCACACGGGGCACCAATTATCTTGACGATCGAAATAAATTGGGGCACTATATGAACTCGCCGTACTCTGCGATCGACCTTGCCTATAAGTTTGGAGCAAAAACAATAGGCCTGATTGGTGTAGACTTTACAGACGGTCACTTCTATAACAATAAGGACGGAGCACATCCAGTCATCCGATCAAATTCTCTAAACAGCGTAAATAAAGAATACCAGAGACTCGCTACTCTACTTGGACAAAAGGGAGTTTCCCTTTACAATCTAAGCGAGACGAGCCTAGTTGATCTTCCCAAACTAACCCTATCTGAATTCGATAAATTATGAGAATAATAATACCTGCAAGGGAAGGCTCTAAGGGACTGCCTTTTAAAAATCGTAAGCTTTTTAAATATACGGCAGAGTCCATCCCATACCATCTTATCCAGGACGTTTGGGTAACTACTGACGACCTTGAGATAAAACAGGAAGCTCAAAGACAAGGATTTAATGTCATCGACCGACCTGATCACCTCTCAACTGATACTGCAAATATCCGAGACGTCATGGTGCATACGGTGGACCAGATTCACCCAAAGCTAAAGGAACCCATTGTGATGCTGTATTTGACCTATCCCAAGAGAACTTGGGAGACCGTTCACCTAGCTCTAAAGGAATTCTACAAGTATTCTGAGATGGAAATATCAAACTCACTACTATGCAGGAAGGAGATTGCTACAAGCCCTTACCTTTATCTAAAAGAGACTGGTGAGGGTGGTCTCTTTGGCAAACAACTTACTGAGCATGATCTTTATCGCAGACAGGACTACCCTACCTGTTTTGAAATATGCCACGAAGTTGCGATATTCAATCGAGTCGGGCTTATTAGATTAAATAAAAATATGTATTGTGATTCCACAATTTTCTTTAGGATTCCCGGTGCGCTGGACATAGATACTCCAGAAGATTTTAAAAAGCTTGATGCAAACTAACATACCATACATCGATCCAGCATTTCTTAAATTTAATTGTGGTGAGTCTCTAAAGGATCGTCGACTTGCTCTATGTACAGTGTGTGACGATTCATTTTTACCTGGAGCTCAAACTCTAATCTACTCATTTATTTTAAATAATCCATGGTTTGATCACGACATTATTATCGTGTATCACGAAACTCATTCTCCGTTATCGCATGCAAGTCAAACTGCTCTTCTTCAAATATATGGAAAACTCATTTTTTGGAAAGTAGAGGATCCTCAATATTCAGCCGTAATATCACGGCTATCTGAAAAATTTAAAAATTCAACAAGTAGTCGATACATACCTTCGTTATTTACGTTTGAAGCCTTTGACTTGGCTAATAAATACGAGTCGCTTTTGTTTCTTGATGCAGACACTCTCGTGCTTTCTGACATATCTGAGGTTTTTAATCTTAATCTTACTAAAGTAGTAGTAACACCAGATGTCGGTCTATACTCTCTTACTTGTGAGTGTTCAGCATTCAATGGAGGTTTTTTACAACTTTCAGCTAACTTAGATCCTTCAATAAAGTCTAAATTGCTTGAGCTGGCTTTGACCACAAACGACTATCGACTTGCAGATCAATCAATAATGAATTCTTTACTTTACGAGTCAACTGTGCTTCTATCGAGTCAATATAACTGTCTTAAAAGATGTTTTCCAGATTCAAAATTTTCTCAGTTTGACAAGTCAATTAAAGTCGTTCACTATGTCGGAGCAAAGCCGTGGTTTCAAGCTAATAAAAAAATGGGACTTGAAAGTAATTATAAGCATATTGAAAAATTGTGGTATAATTTCTATTCTAAAATAAATAACAAATAAGCCAATAGATATGAATATCGAAGTAAAATTAGCAGTCCTTCTTCATTGTTATTATTATGATGTTCTTCCAGACATTAAAAAATACTTGGATAACATAAAGGTAGCTCATGATCTCTTTATTAATATACCAGAGTCAGTATATTCACAAAAGCGTGAATCTGAGATTCTACAGATGTTTCCAAAAGCAAAAATAAAAGTCTCTCCAAACCGCGGAAGAGATGTTGGCGGTTTTATTTCTTTATGGACTGAATATGGAACATCAGAATACACTGCCGCTCTTATTTTACATACAAAGAAAAGTCCTCACCTTCATATCAATCTTGGAGCAACATGGAGAAATGAACTCATTCGACCCTTGATTGGAAGTCCAGAAATAGCGACTCTCAATATACAGAAGCTAAGTGAGTCCGCTGAAATAGGAATAATTGGAGCAAAAAAATATAGATCGACGACTATACAAAAAAATGCGTTTCACTATGATAGTTTAGTTAAACTATTTGACATTTCCGATGATAATGCCCGAATCGAATTTATTGCGGGCACGATGATGCTAATACATCCCGAAGTTTTAAATAGTCTGGTTTCTAAGCTATCACTCAACTCTTTTGAAGATGCGACAGACCGTCATAGAGACTTTTATCTTGATGGACAAGTAGAACACGCAGTTGAACGATTTATTTCATGCGTTGCTAGACAGCTTAAAAAAACCATAATTTACGTATAAATGAGAGTTGCAATATCTTGTATAATAAAGGACGAAAATCAATATCTAGAGGAATGGATATTATATCATAAATCAATTGGAATAGACAAATTTTATCTGGGAGATAATTGTTCAAAGATTCCAATACAGGACACAATCACTGAACTAAACATTCCTGACATTGAAGTAATATATTGGCCCAATCAAGAAATCAGCGGCCAGACTCACTTTTATAAGTTCGTAGCAGACAGGTGCAGTGAGGATTTTCTAGCTGCAATTGACACTGATGAGTTTATTAGACTAAAGGATTATACAACAATACAGGAATTTTTAAAAGCCAAAACAGATGAATTTGGTTATTTTTCAGGATTGGGAATGTACTGGAGATTTTACGGATCAAATCCTCCATTTGAAACGAGAAAAAGAAGGGAAGAATACACTCAATACCATGAAAATGAACACATTAAATCCATATTTAGACCGCATGATTTGCAGTTATTTTTAAATCCTCATTTTCCAAAGCTAAATAAAAAAATAATTGATGAACTCGGCAATCCATTAACTGCTGCTCAAGGCATGCACATTTCTAAAAATATTTGGATTCAACACAATTGGACTAGGTCAAGACAGGAATTTAAAGAAAAACTTGTTCGTGGAAGCGGAGACAAAATTAATCGCAATTTTACAATGACTCATTTTTATGATTATAACAATCAATGCACTCTAAAAGAATAAAACAATGAAACTAATCGTACTGACTCGCTGCACACATAATTGGAAACTAGGCCACTCGCATCTTGTAAATTCTTTACACCATTTCGGATACGATTTTAAAGTGGTGATCGATGATTCATGGCAATCTTGGAAAAACATGCCAAGGAGACATAGTGACTGGCTAAAAGAAAATAGGGGTAGCTATACCCACGTTTTACACACCGACGCTTGGGACACCCTAGCTCTGGGTAGCATTGACGAATTTTGTGAAAAATACAAAGCTGTTGCCGATGGAAAGTGGTTGCATAGTGCTGAAAAAAACTGTTTTCCTAAAAAGGAAGAGAGTAAATACGTCACCTATTCTCCAGAAGACTTTACTTCGACTTCTCCTTGGAAATTTACGAATGGCGGAGGATATGTAGCTCCGATCGATCTATTTATTGATATTGTAGACAATACTCCAAGAAGAGAGACGAATATGGAAGAGACTAACGAAAATGACAATGAATGGGGAAACAATTTATATCTATTTTATAACAAAAATCGAATCCTTTTAGACGATCGCTGTGAAATATTTCAAAGTTTATTTTGGGAATCTCCTCAAGATTTTTCTTGGAAAGATGGTAGACTTTTTAATAATGTCACAAAAACTAATCCAATATTTATTCACGGAAACGGCGGTAGTGATATTCAAAAAATTTGGAAAAACCTAGGATTTTAATATACCAAAATGAAAAAACAAAAGATCTCTGAGCCAAGATTCATAGCGGTCGGGACACTTTCACTAGCCTCAATTGAAAAGCTAAACCCAGCAGACCTCGTACAATTCACAAAGGATCAAATCGATGTTGCCTGTCGAGCTGGACTCAATTATTTAAAGTTTCCCAAGCGTCACTTGACCCAATCTCAGTACGATGAGATTGACGATTACTGTCGTGAACGAGAGATCGGCTGGTTTGCCGCAGTCTGGGACGAAGAGTCAATTGATGCAATGCGTAGGTTCACTACAAAGCTGCCTAACGGAACTTGGGGTCTTATGATGGAAGTTCCGGCTGAACTTAGCTATGACTTGGACTTTGTCCAGAAGGTCAGGGACTCTTCGGATTTCTTAATAATCAATACTGAACTCAGTTCTCAAGAAGAAATTGATTCTGTGATCCACACGTGTTCGCCGGACGTGGTGATCCACACTGGCACAAGTGACTTAATCTACATCACTTACTTGCGTCACTGTTGTGTCGTAGATTTTCAAAGCACATTTAGGGTGGGACACTCTTCGGTTGATGCCGATCCGATCATCACTGCTCTTGCTGCTTCCAGCGGAGCTACCTGGTTTGACTATCCATCCGGTGATCCTCAGATCCTTACTCTTGTTTCAAAGCTTAGGTTCACGTATGAAGCACTCACTGGTTATGGGATCAAAACTCTTTCTAAATCAGCTAAGGCAAGAAGAAAGGCATAGTGATTAATAAATAATCCTATGATAGCTAAATTTATTGATCACCTTAAGGATAAGAAAAAAGTGCTCTTCCTGACCACTTCAAACCGATGGGAAGGGGATTCAGACTCTCCAAAGTCTACTCAACTTGCACAGGAACTTGCCGAACGCCTAGAAAAGCTTGGAGTCGAGGTCAAGGTTCTTGACATACCAAAACTAAAGATCTATCCTTGTGAAGGCAACGTCTCTACCGCTAAAGGCAACTCATGCGGATTAAAGGCAGCTCTTTTAAAAGACGACAAGAAGAATCCTTCAGGTCATCATAGATGTTGGGCTTCTCTCAATAACGAAGACGATGAATTGTGGAGAGTATCAAAGGAACTATTCGATTCTGATGCGGTAGTCTTTTTTATGTCAATCAGATGGGGTCAGACTAATGCCTTCTATCAAAAGCTGATCGAACGTCTCAACTGGATCGAAAACAGGGACACTACCCTTGGAGAAAAGAGCATTGTTTCAAATATCGAAGCCGGTTGCATCGCGATCGGTCAAAACTGGAGAGGAGCAGAAGTAGTAGAAGTACAAAAGAAGGTATATGCTTTCTATGGATTTAAGGTTCCATCGGCTCTTTCTTTTAATTGGCAGTTCACAAAGGACGCAAATGACGAGACTAAAGCTTCATATCTAGCTGCACCAGCTGCCTTTTCAAAGTTCTTTAAGATTCCTCTAAAGGGAGTCAAAGCTATAAAAGAGAGCCTAAATTACATAGGATTCAAAGAATTCGTAAATCGTTTAAAATGATAACTGCCAAAAAAGTTTTCCAATTCATTGAGGGCAATCTCAAGATGCTTGGGGACGCGTTTCACCTCCTCTCTAAGCACGAAAAGGAACAGGTATTCTACCGTTCCCAGATTTGTAAGAACGACTGTGCTGTTTATGGCTACTGCGTAAACTGTGGGTGTGACTTTCCTGGAAAGATCTACGTAAAGGAATCCTGCAACGGCGGATCCCGCTTCCCAGACATCATGGGAGCGAAAGAATGGGAACAATACAAGATAGATAATAAAATAGAGGTCGATGAATTGATCCATCGAGACTAAAATTATCCGTCAATGTGGACATACCTAAAATTTGGGAAGAGCTAGAGAAAATAGCTAGCTCGCATTCAGTCACCATTAGCTATACTGGTTACGCGGCTGAGTTCGATCCACTCGAAGCAACAATCTACATTCCAAAGAAATCAAAGCTTACTAGGGTAGGCATCATCTACCTTCTACACGAACTAGGTCACGTTACCCAAACCATTGGAATCTATCCAGTGCGCGGAGAAAGCTGTATCAGTGCGATGCGCAACAATATCATATGGCTTGAAAACGATGCTTGGGACAATGCTTGGGAAATAGCTGCTGCTCTTGATCTTCATGAGTTGAGGGACGAGTTTCTGGAGAGCCGACTTAGAAGCATCACTCGTTACACAAAATACCTCTATTCGATCTACACCAAGTCTGAGATCAAGGCACTATATGAAGGTTATTTGATGTTTTGTGTAAGACACTTGGGATTTGACATCGAGCAGTTCATCTCAAAGCAGAACGGGGGTTCTCAGGGAGATTCTGGGACTCCAGAATAAATCGATCCCTTAATTTAATTAGTTACCTAACCTTTGGCAAAAGAGCGCTCCTGCGTGCCTTTATTACATTGAAACTTTGACGGTCTTTGACAGGACCATTTCCTTGGCTGCATTCACAGCAGCGGTTATTGCTCCTGGAGTTGGTGGGAACTTGCCGTCTATTGCGCTTGCCATTGCAGTCAAAAGTAGGAATAGAGAGTCTCCTAACACTGCTGGCCCGTTGACTGGGTTATGTCCTACTCTTACAAAGTTACCGTTGATCCAAATATCGTTAGATGCAGCTTCGATCTCGCTACCGGAAGTCATCTCTATCCTTGAGTTTGAATGGATTGAGATGTTGCCTCCTCTTAATTCTATTATTGATTGTGTCTGGTCGTGCTCTATCGTGATCGCCTTGTCGCGGCCGATATTTAGTCGGGATCCCTTTAGCTGCATCGTGATTCCCTTACTTATGGTGAACCAGATCTTTAGCTCTTCGTCTCCGTCAAATAGGACAACGTGAGAGCCCAAATATTCGCCCTCTTTTCCCAGTTCAGTCCGTATGTCCTCAGCTATTTCATGCAGCGAATAGTATTCTGGACAGTATGGGTTTCCGTTATCGAATCTTACTGCAACAACTGCTCCCTTCTTTGGGACTGAAAGCGATCCTCCACGACCCTCCTGTCCAAAGTAAGCGCTCTTCTGCTTAGGATATGCCCAAGGCAAGTCTTCAGTCGGTATGTCGTCGTATACACTCACTACTCGGATCCTTGCGCGTCCCTCTTTCCTAGGGTCATTTGGATCCTCCACAACTCCTAGGAATTGCTTGTCAATAAGGTCCATTTCTCTTCTTTCAATATCGTGAGTCTGCAGCATAGTGTCTTATATCAGTAGTCGATTTTTAGTTTTATTAGCCAGCCTTGCCTAAGCTCTTTACTGGCGGATTCACAAACTGTGAAGCTGCGCCCAGCGCAGGATTTATAAGTCCTCCGATGCTTGCCAGTGAATTTTGAACGCTTTGTCCGGCTCTTTGAATGTCTGAGCCGATGACCGGTAGACCGGAAAGAAACGAACCAATATTTGTAATATCGGTTCCAATATTGCGTAGGCTCCATGGGTTTTCAATATCAGTTCTAATCAAGTCATCGTATATCCTAGACCCGTCAGCGTAACTACTCTCTTCTTCAAAATATCCAATATTTATCTTGAATGAGTTGGTTGCCGGAGTTTTAGTCGTTGCTACTTCAAGTTTAGTGCCGCCTGCAAAAGTATCAGAAAAATCAAATTCGCACTGTCTGCACTTGAACTTAACGTAGCCGTACTGTTCCAATACGTTCGACAAGAGATTTCCTCCACCCAATACTGAGCCGATCGATGCAGTATTTACTCCAAATAGAGTAGCCACATTTTGCCCGATTCCTGGAATGTGGTATCTGATATTTCTTGCCTCAGCTACATAGATGTCCATCGCGAACCATCTTAGGTTGTCTGGCACTCTTTCTCTCATGTATACCTTGTCATAAATTGCATTTCGATAGATGCTGGCCAGCTCAGTTATTCTAAGATCGACTGCTTCCAGTGTATCAACGGTTAAAGTGAGTCCCTTTCCTTTCTGTCCAGTAGTAACGTCCGTTGCCTGTTTCCAAAAGGTGTTTAGACCTGTGATCGATTGAAAGTACCAAGGCGCGTCGAACGTGAGGTATCGAAGTATCTCTTTAAATACTTTAAGGCCGTTTGCACCAGACTCATACCCTCGGTTTGAAAGAAAATCAATAGCGCTTTCCTTGCCTTCCCTAAAAAGAGGAGAGTTCCATAGGTCAACATCAATTATGCTAGAAGACGGCAGATCCTCAAACCTAAAGTCAATCGCAAATGTGAGAAAGGTTGGTTCATCAAACGGATCAGTAAATACTCCTTTTCTAAAATTTTCAGTCTTGTTTGCTATGCCTAAAAAATTATGCATCGTTATTCAGTTTTTTTCGAAGGATTCCACTCTCTACGTGCTAGGTAGAGCTCAGTGTAGAGTCCGTTTGGGTGCAGAGAATCATAGTGATACTTTGCACCAGCCACATAATAACTACCCGAAAGCTGCGTGTCAATTGTTTGTTCGGTAAGACTTGGAGCATCCGTTGCTTGACTCACTGTGTCTTGAGTAACGTCAGTTGCTTTTAGAATCTTTTCAGCTTGTTGGACTGTGATGTACACCGGTATTGTGTAACCTCTAGCCACTTGAAAGTTTATGTTATAGAGCGAAACTTTTAGCTTTATTTTATCTAACTCGCTCATGTTGTGCGTGTTTATCAAGCGTGCAGCGTTCCACTCAACATGGGTGTTTCCATAGTCTATATTCATCCACTTTTTTATAGTGTTATCCGCTAGGCTTGCTTCTTCTGGTACCAAATATGTCGTCTGTTTGCGATCATCGCTCTTCAATGGAGCCATGTAAAAGTGCTTAAACTTATCGATTGGTTTGCTATTTGCCCTAAGGTGATCGTAATAGTAGATCTCTTTCTTATAGCCTTTCGATTTAAGCACGTCACCTTGACTTGAAATCAGGCTTAGATTTTGTATGTAATTTGGGCTTCCTTTAAATTGAGTCTCAGTAGTAAGATAATTAACAGTCGTCTCTTCTTCAAGAGATTTAACTGCAGCATCTTCCTTTACCTTTTGGTTTATACTCATGGCTAACGCATTTGAAGTCGTTATAAAAGTCTGATCGGCTTCTTCGGCTCTTAGTTGACGGTTGACCTCAACATAATTTAGGTAGTAATACTTATCGATGAATGCAGTGAAGAAAGAGTCATCTGTCTGATACGCATGATTTACGATGTGTTGCATGAAGTGGTATCGACTTAGGTTGATATTCAACCAGGTCATCTTATCGTTTGGACTACTCTCGTTTTCAGCAAATCCCAAGCTTAACTCTTCACATATCTTTTTAAGGGCTTCTTTTGAAGTAAGATTGGGATAGCTTCCTGAAACGCTCTGATAGAGGTTCGGAATAAAAAGCTCTCCTTTTACGATATATGTCGTTCCCAAAGTGATACCCTTTCTTTCGTCTGAGTGCTTTGGCGGTATTGCCTTCATTGATTTTATAAGAAAATCGCTGCGAATCGGTTTAAACTTTTCGCTAGCTGATTTTAGGTAAAGATTGAGTATAAGGTTCGTCTTGGGAAAGTAGTCCCCTGCAAACTCTCCAAAGCTATCAACAAAGGTCAAAGAAAGTGTCGGAATAAACCCAGTCTCGTCTATTACAAGAGAGTCTATGTTCTTTACTATCTGATCTCCTATCTTTATGTAAGGTTCCCTTGCACCAATCATTTGCGAATTGTCTGGCGCTCGATTTGGTCTCTTAGTAGATGAAGGATTTGTGCTGTTTTGCGAATTATCCTCCTCAAATAGGGTCTTTAGTGGAACCTTTGGCAGTAATGTGCCTTTTATTATTTGACCGAATGACATTAGAATAAATTAGCTTTTGTTAGTTGTTGAATGAGACGTGCTCTTGATATTGGAACTGGACAGTTGTCCTTGTTTATTTGAGTGACATCGTCTCCAAATATCACCTTTCCGTCTTTTACTTTCACGTTTTTGTTTCCAGCAGTGTTAACGTTCGGCGGAACTATCTCTTTTACCTTATCTTTAAGCGCGTCCAAGCGATTTTGATCTTTAACTGTTTTTGGAGCCAATAGTTTAGCCTCGTTATTTGCAGTCTTGACTACTCCCTTTTCTCCAATTATTTTTGGTGGGACTACCATTGCTTCAAGATCCTTGAACGGAGGTGCCAATAGAATGTCATTATAGTTTATCGAAAAAGGGTTGGAAATTCCGTTGTACTTTAGCAGGCTCTCGTAGTACTGTTGATCTGAGTACATTCTTATTGCTATTAGGTCTGGACGCATCGTCTCTTCCTCCTTTACTCGAATGTAGCCTTCTACCGCTCCTCCAGACTTGGTAAAGTCAAACGTTGAGCTGATCAGGTCAATTATCGTGTCTCCGCTAGACGTGGTAAAAAATCTCTTCGCTTTAAGTATTATAGTAGTCAGCATCTTAGTCTTTTGTTTTTAGTTGTCTAAAGTAGTCCGGTAAGACTTGCGATTGGGCAAATCGGGAACCATATGCCTTACCTACGTTTGTTCTAAAGTAGTTTGCCAAATTGTTTGCATCGGCCAGAGAACTCGATCCGGATCCTACACCATAGACATTTTGAGAAGTTGAGACAAACGAAGCTTTTATGCCGTCCTTTCCGTTTGGATCCGCAGCAACCTGTCCATTGTTTATTCTTTTTTCAATTATGCTGTTTCGCTCTCCGTATGAGTTATACGCGGACGACGGTAAAGGCAACGCAGTAAACGACATGTCTCCTGCACCAAGGTTAAACATAGATTCTATATCCTGTTTTGCACGAGATCTTCCTGGTTGCAAAGTCACAGTGAATGTCACTTCAGTTGGAAAATCGTCCAGACCTAAAGATTCAGAAAACTCAATCTTCGTCTCCTTTAAGCAGAGATTTCCAATGACCGCGATTGGATCCATTGGATTACCTACAGTTACATGCCACTCACCGACCGCTCTACCGTCTAAGAAGCTTCTCATCGTGAGCGGTTTCTGTATAAGGTCTCTGACCCATGCGCCGGCTAGGTTTTGTGCGGTTCTCGATTGAGCCACACCATTAACTGCCTTTGCTAGATTTTCTTGGGTGAATCCTCCCTGTGCAACATCAGTCAATCCCTTAGAAAGATCTGCCGCTTTTCCTTGTATTTCGATGATGAGTGACTTTAGCGTTTCTGCAATTCCTCCAATAAAGTCTCCCTGTTCAAACTTTTGACTGTTTATTCCAGGAAGCAAATACCCCGTTTTTTGAAAGTATCGTATACCTCCTCCCCAAAATTCTGCCTTATTGTGAGTCAAAGCTAGAAAATTGGTAATGAGATCCAGCATTGCTATCTTGGGATTTATGTTGTTGAATGTCCTTAGCTTATAGGCAAATTTTAGAGTTATTGAGTGATTAAAATCAAATCCCCTATTTCTTATTTTGGTTGAATCTATTACGTTCACTGGTCCTAGTACTCTATTCCAATATGCACCATTGGTGTATGAGTTTTTTACCCATTCTTGGAGTTTATCATCGAGCCCTGTACCCGCGTATGGATTTTGATTATTCTGAAAAAATGTAGAAAGCAAAACCTTTCGCACAACACTATTTTTATCTTGAGTTAGACCTAAAGCATCAAGTAATTTACTAGCTTCAATCTCGTTTCCAGTAACGTCTTCGACTGTTGCAGTCTTGTCGGTCCATCTAAATCCATATGTCATCCCTAGCACGTTGTTCAACTTATTCTCGCTTTCTCCTCCCCACCAAGTAACTGCTTGGGCTATTGGAACAAGCGGCATTTTCTCATTAGTTATTTGCAAGTTGTCCTCTACTGGAATAGGATACCTGCGTAATGTTATCATCCTGTTGTTTGGGATCTTTCCATACAATTTACACCAGAGAAAGTCGTTCCACTGGTATGGATAAGGACCTACTGTTGTGGTGCTCGAGTTGTCTGTATTTGATCTGGCCCAATCAATAATCTGTGAAGCCGATGGATTATTTGTCACTTTTTTGGACTTACTTATCTGAGTGACAGTATCACTGGTCGAATCGCCAGTCAATATATTCTTAGAAATTGGCTTAATGTCCCTGTGCTTTGAAGCATCATAGGTCTTTGTCCCGTCTATGTCTCCAAACTTTGCATACCTAAACACGTAGAACGGGTTAAATATTGAGTCAGTACCGTTAACTGTGATCCCGTTTCCTGCAGGACCGTCGGTCGCTGCAAGTATGCTAGTCGTATCATAGGTATTGCTTAACTGATAATACTTATCGTCTCCGTTCGACTTTAGTAGATTTGATACTGCTGAAAAGGTTGATGGCGCAAGAGAAGACTCGTTCTGTCCTCCAGTAGGAGCGCTGTTTGCGTCGACTAATATTGTGGTTGGAGTACCGCCTGCCATACTTGTTTCTTTTTATTATTTATTGGAGTGTAAATCAAGAGTTGATAACTCTCATTTGCTCTTAAAGAAATCTTTGTATGATACGATGCGATTTATTTTCTTGCTCTTTTTAGATTTCTTTTTTCCTGGACCCAATAGGGAAAATGTGTCCATTCCGCTTGGTATAGATCCTGGAGTCTGAGCAGTTTGTCCTGGAGTGCTTGGAGCAGCGGGTGCTGCTGGCATTGCCATTGCTTGCTCTTTTATCTTGTCGTCGGTCTTTTCACCAAATCCAAAATTGGTGAGTCCGGTCTTTGTTGCGACTTTATTGACTCCCTCTGCATAGTCTCGGCCGGCTTGCTTTCCTCCGATTAGGGTCACTCCGCCCTTAATGAGTGAATTGATACCGTTAAAGATTGCGACATTTCTTGCTCGAGCTGCTTGCGCTACAGTCTCATTTCCTGTGTCCTGTACTGCACCGAATGCTCCTTTTACTAGGGTTCCCAATCCGCTCATTACGTTACGTAGCGGGCTTTCCTTTTTCCTGTCCTCTTCGCTGACTGCAAGTTTTACTTTGGTGTGTAGTGGCAACCTGATCTCAGGTTTTAATTGGATTCCTCCAAAGTTTCCCAAGTTAAACTCTCTAGAAAGATAATAGTTCTTTATCTCCTTCTCCTTTTCAAGAGCAGCGTTCTCGATTGAGGCGACATAATTAGTTTCCTCCTTGTCAATCAGGGAACCGTCTTTGTCTCCTTTAATGTAACTTAATATCCATGACCTGCTTGCCTTTAGGTAGTTAATCTGATTTTCTTCAGTAGGGCTCTCTTCTTTTCTAGCAGACGCATTGAACTCAGCTATCCTAACCGAATCTCCGTCAAACACGTATTTTTCCAGTGAAAGGTCCATCCACGCCTTGTTTTGATTCTCTAAAGACTTAAAAAGTTTAAAATAGTCACCGTGTGTCTCTATCACCTGGTTGTTCACTAACGGTAACTGAGCTATTGTGACTGCGCGTATAAGTCTAGTGATAATTCGCTTCTTTCTCTTAGTCGACTGATTTTGCTCCTTTGGCATCTTTGCCTCCTTTGCTTCTACTGGACCTTTGAGCGAGGCGAAGAGTCCAAGTATCTGTAGGATGTCTTTAAATTTGTCCAACATGTCGCTGCCTTCTGCCGTTTCTGGAGTAGCGGCTATCTTTTTCCTTTGCGATGCAAGTAGATTTTCAAACCCGTTCTCAACGCCTTCCTGTGACTTCTTTATTATCAAGTCAATTTTGTTTTTAGTGTCTGAATCCAGATCTTCAAATATTGGTTTGACACTTTCATTGGTTGCGGCTTTTTCTATTTGGCCTGAGAGAAATCTGTTTATCTTTAGAATTCTTTCTGAAACTTGAACGTATTGGTTTACTCTCTTAATAAACTCAACCTCATTACGTTCTCCATTTATCTTTTCAATATCGGTTACCATTAAATTAATAGTATTTACTTCGTTCTCAGTAAAGTCAGACAAAAAGTCAATTTTATTCTTGTCTGTCACCATCATAAAAAGATCGGATAGTTTGGCATTATTTGGCTCATTGAAATATGCCAATGGAATAATATCAAACACGTTTTTTAGAGCCTGAAATGAGGAGGTTTTTGCCTCCTCATTTGATCTTTCGCCTCCAACTTTTGCCTCAATTTGATTTTTAATAAACTCAAAATTAAATGGCACGGATGCTTCATTTTCAAATAATCTAAAGGTATGTCTCATATAGAGTTATTTATTTAAAAGAAAAGGGCGATTATTTATCGCCCTTTTGAAATCTTTCGTACGGTATGACCCACAGCTTTCTTTTTATGTTACTTTTTACGTAATCGTAAATTGAAGTCTTTGGATCGTCGTCTGGATGCTGCACTACTGCGTTCTTCAATTGTGCTTTACCCTTTCGGTAATCTTCCATGTTTTTCCAGCTTTCGGGTTTTTGGTGTTTGCTCACTAGTTCATTTATTATTTTTGGGTAGTA
>Ga0007805_1000233_pt1 | contig 20336 bp, 27 predicted proteins | sample CryBogCBE24Aug09_FD_71231 | JGI IMG/M metagenome (GOLD analysis project Ga0007805, IMG submission 71231) | Freshwater microbial communities from Crystal Bog, Wisconsin, USA - CBE24Aug09 | ecosystem: Environmental > Aquatic > Freshwater > Lake | place: Crystal Bog, Wisconsin, USA | collected... | reverse complement strand
ATAGCTTTTTGTTGATCGTACCAATCAATCCATGCTTTAACTTTTATACCACACTCATGATATTGACTATAATTATCGATAACCGTACTTACTACGTCACTCAATTTAGTTGTTTTAGGGTCTATCTTTTTTAAATCGCTAGGGCAAGGAGTTTTTAATTCTTCTGGAACTTTAGGAAAATGCCGTTCTACCGGGACCGGAGCACTAGCACAGCCATATAATAATGAAAGAGTTGCAATTATTATTATTTTTTTCATTTAGCCTCCTCTGTATAATCTAACGGATTCATAGCAGCTTTATTAAGAAGATCTATAGCATCGGGATCTATAGTACATTCGGAATCAATTTTGTCTTTTATAGTTACTAATTTTTCCCTCCATTTTTCCTGTACATCGTGTACTGTTTTTACCTCTTTAACTAGATGTTCTTCGATAAGAACATTTGCTGTATTAGATTTTTCTTCAGCTAGAGCTACTTGTTTTTGTAAATCAGCAGCTTTATTACGCCACATCATTTCTACGCCATATCCGCCCTCGAGATAAACTCCGAGCACTAAAATTAATAAACTAATCAAACCCAGTATTACACCATAATTTGATATAAATGGAATTCTTTTAGCAAAAACTGATATTATAAAACCTAAAAGTCCTATTGCAGTTATGCCGTGTACAATAAAATGTAAAAAGCCGTCTGGAATTAAGTGCAATAGGATCCACATATATTACCAATCCTTTTTAGAAATAATTAATGCTTTGTTTCCATTTTTAATAATGAATTTCTCGTTAATTTTATGAATTACATAATTTCCTAAATATTTTTCTAGGAATAATACTTGACCATTTGATTTACTATCTAACTGTATTGGTCCTTCGAGTTCTTCGATAAGTTCGTTATAATTACCTATATGTTCCAATACGACTTCTAATTTTCCTGCAAATGGTTTTTCAATTGTTATATTAAAATTTTCATCTACATCGGTTACACTTGTAGTTCCTTGATCTAACACTTCTTCAACTTGATCTGCTGTTATTTTTTTGATTTTACTTTTATAAGATTTCGGATCTAGTGGAACAACTTTTTCTACAATATCTTCATCGAATTCGTGAATATCGTCATCCTTATGATATTTAAAATACCATTTTTCATGTCCGCATAATTTTGTTAATCCGGATAATAAATTAACCATCTCTTCGGGTAATTTTTCATTTCTTTCTAATTCAACAAATACTGCATATTGTCCATCACTTTCTTCGCCGGTACTCATATCAGCATCTAATACTGCAGGGTATCCTTTTTCGATAAATTCCATCATATCGATTGCAGGGAATTTATCCTTTGCTCTAAAGGACAGGACTACCACATCTTCATCATTGCCCATTTTACTTTTATATTGATCTATAAAAAATTTATCAGAGATTGTATCTCTAAGATCCTTAGGTCTCAGACCTTCGGATAAATTAGATCGGTGCTGAGCCTGGGCCTGCGGGCGGTTGGCTTGCTGGGGATGCTGGCGTCGCTGCATTTGGTTCTATCTCCGGAGTTATTTGTTGAGGCGATGGGACAGGTGATTTAGTATCGTGCTTCATTAAATCAGCAAGTCTATTACTATCTTTCTCCTTATATCCCTGATATATATTCTGCATTAGTTTCTTAGGAATAGTAATAGTTACAAGCCATACAGGATGAGCGTCGATCTTTCCTTTTTTAGTTCCTGGTCTAAAATCGCTAGGTTTGCGTACTTTACGAGGAATTAATAGATGTGTTTTTTTATATTTTATTTTGCATCCATAATCTAATAATCTAACAGCACCTTGTGGATCGGGTGGTTCTTCGTATTTCCAGATGAATTTACAAGTTACTGTATATCTACCTACTTTCGGGCCATCGTATAGTTCACCGTCTTCCCAGTTATCGAAAACATAAACATCCAATTCATCAATAACTCTTTCAAAGTCTTTGAGAACTTGAAATGCCGAATCGTTAACTGTTAAAGTTTGTAGATTTTTTATTAAATCGACAATTTTATACATATCATTCTGCCTTATTACATTATTTATACGATATAAAATAAAGGCATTTCTCTAGCTTTTTTAAATTAGAAAGTAAATATTTGTGCAGGTGTGCTCGTATCGTTGTTGAATAAGGAGCTAAATTTGCCTAAAACACGAAGAAGGGACCGCGCGGTCCGCCTTGAACAGGACCCTCGATTTGCACAAGATGATAGAAATTTACTTGAATTTAAACATAAAACAAGAAAAAATACACAGGTACAAATAATACCACGCAATTTAAGCCAGGAAACATATGTAGAACTGCTAAAAAATCCTAAAAAATATATAGTTTTTGCGATTGGACCAGCAGGTACAGGAAAAACTATGCTTGGCGTACAAATGGCTATAAAACTTTTCAAAGAAGATTTAATTTCAAAAATTGTTATCACACGTCCCGCAGTTAGCGTAGATGAAGAACACGGGTTTTTACCCGGAACACTTAATCAAAAGATGGAACCTTGGACACGCCCGATTATGGATGTTTTCCAAGAATATTATCATCCGAAAGAGATTGAACGTATGTTAGGAGATGGTGTTATTGAAATTGCACCATTAGCTTATATGCGTGGAAGAACTTTTAAAAATGCGTTCATTGTAGCAGATGAAATGCAAAATGCTACTCCTAGCCAAATGAAGATGTTATTAACTCGCATCGGCGAAGGCAGTCGTATGGTGGTAACTGGTGATTTAAATCAAGCAGATCGCCCGAGAGAAAACGGTCTATTTGATTTTGTTAAGTTATATGAAGATTCTTCAGATCATAAATTAGTAGATATGGTTTGGTTTGAAGCTCGAGATATTGAGAGACATCCGGTTGTTAAGGAGATATTAACAATATATAACGAAAACGATTAAAAAAAGAAGCGATGCGGATAGCACACCTGCACCCGCACCGCATCGCTACTTTTGAAGTCGCGCTAGTTTGATTAAAGTTGCAGAAAGATTGATTTCTGGATCAGCACAAAGCGTATGATCACATAACCCTTGTTTAATAATACACAGGGCAGCATCCATAGTTTCTTCGTCTTTTCCGAATAGCTCTATATTATTATACATCCATCGGAAAATTTCATCCATTTCAGAAGGTTGTGCTCGAGTACAAATTAGAGTTCTAGCTTCTCGTATTTTTCCTTTCTGAAAAAGTGCCACCATTTCTAGCTTATAATCGCTTACTCCGCTTTCCTCTTCTCTAGGATCTGTGAGCTTACCTTTATAGCTGTTCTGTTGAAGTAAATTAGTACACTTTCGAAGATCAGGATAAACAGCTTTAACATACATATCTAATGTATCTAAATCAAAATCGATATTTTCTGAAACTAAGATAGTTGCAGCTCTTGCAGTAAATTCTGTTTGATCGATGCTAGTAAAATGGTATTCTTGCAACCGACTACGCAATTCCGGAATCAACATATTGGGTCTGTTACATGTGAGAATAAACCTACTAGTTTTTTCGTATTCTTCAATAACGCCCTTCATGGCATCTTGTGCTTCCGGAGTTAGACGATCTGCCTCATCTAAGAAAACAACTTTAAATGGTCCGAACGGAATCATACTAACAAAATTAGTAATCTTATCTCTAACATCACCGATGCCACGGTTTCTACTAGCATTAATATGTAGTATGTCGTATTCTTCGATTCCGATCTCAGACAATAACAAATGTGCTAATGTGGTCTTTCCGGTTCCTCGAGTACCTGCAAGTAGTAGATGTGGAATACTTTTATCTGCAATCCAAGTCTCGACTTGTTCTCGAAACGCAGAATCTCGAAATACATAGTCATTTACAGTCTTAGGACGATAATAATCTGCCCAAATATATTTGCTCATTGTCGAAGACCTTCCATAGTAATAATCTTGTCAAGTTCTTTACCAAACTCTTTGTCGTCAGTAACAATGTATAAACGATTATAGAATTGTTCTGTACGTTTATCATAATAATTCATCTGTACTACTCGTCCACCATCAGCAAAATGAACACGAAAATTTAACATAGCTTGGCTATCAAGATCATTATGAACACAATCCGTAGGCACAGATGGTCCTATGTTAGGAACATTGTTAGCATTTAGATATTCTCGATGATCTTTTAGCATACGATAAAGCCAACGTTTAAAAACCCCAGGTTTTTTAATCTTATCGTTTTTTTGACCTAATCCCATTATTTTTTACCTTTGATTTATTTTTACACAAGTTCTTCGGCAATACCTAGCATTTCAGCTAGAATGAGTAAAAATCCTCCCAATGCTACTTCGTTATAACAGAATACAACTCCTGCTGCAATACGAATTACACTTTTAATAAGGCTAATTTGTTTATGTGTTTTTGGATTCGGTGTGTGTTTGTCCATAATTTTTCCTTTTTAAATTTCAATAAATGGTGCCAAATCAGGCGGTGCCCAACCAATAGGTTTAAGTACTTTACCATCTTCACGCTTGCGTACTTTACCAGTTTCTCGATCAATTTTAGCAAAGTTAGTTCGCATAACTTCTTTCCAAGCACCTTCAGCATCTGCACCCATACTATGAATAGCACCGATAGTAACAACTAAAATATCAATTAAAGCATCTAATTGTTCTTTTCGATCCTGTACCAACACTGCAGCAAATAATTCTTTCATTTCTTCTTGAATCAGATTAAAATAAAGTTCATATTGATCTGCATTGTATTTGCCTACCGATTGATCGCAGGCTTTCATGAATTTCTCCATATCTCTAAACATATTCATTTTTGTTCCTTTTGTTGTTTAACTTTTCTACGTTGTGCTGCTTATAAGACTGATCGTCTCCGTCTAATGCATCGATTGCCTTTAGATCATCTTTGATATTTTTCAATTAAGCACCTGGTATATTAAAATTAAAATTCGATCCGGGTCCTGCGGTTTCAGACCGCATTACGTCGCCGGGTTTTTCATCGCTAACCAATAATATAGCATCATTATCAGCCCGACGTAAAGTCTTTTTATTGCCATCAATATCGACGTATTCTACACCTCTACTCCAACGTCCGTGTTGCAATAATACCCAATCACCTACTTTTACATTAGTTTGTGTTGGTCCTATAGCATATACTTTGGCCCATCGAGGATGTACTCCTGAACCTTTACCATCATCTGAGTGCAATAAAATTCCGGATTTTGTCTTCTCCATTCCGAATTCCATTTCAGTAACTAGAATTCTGTCTCCAAACGCTGAGATTTTTTCAGAAATAGGATTCATAGCTTCTTCTTACCTTCTGGTGTTGTAGGTGCAGGGCGTGCTCCTGGAAAGTTTTCATAATAATCTGCCACTACTTCTTCTCTTTTCTTTTCAATCTTACCACCCGGACCTAATCGATCACCACGGGCATTCATTTTACCGTTACCTACTGCTACTGCATTTTCATTTTGCATACGAATTGCTTCTAGGTCAATTTCTTTTCCCTGCATTGTTTTATAAAGTTTCTTTGCCATCATTTTCTCCTTTAAGGAAATCTTTTATATCTAATTGATATTTTATGCTATCTACTTTATGTAATCCGATAAGATAAAGACAGTAACTTGATACTGAACTGCCTCTTCCTAAACCCCAAATAATATTATTAGATCTCATAAAATCAACAAGGTATTTAAGTGCATGTAACACTTCGATCATGTCATGTTGAATAAACAATTCTAATTCTAATGTTACTCGATCACGTTGTTCTTGAGTTGTGCAACAATTGTAAAGACTTTCTATGAGATCCGGACAATAGTCCTTAGGAATAACCCATTGTTGCTGATTAATTTTATCGAACTCTTCAACGCTGATATTTGGTTCGATATATTCTTGAAGTTTTTCTAAATTATCAGCGTTTCTTTCAACACTATCGTTGAATTGTTTTACGAGTTTTTTATTCGAAACATTAAGTTGTGATAGAGTCTTTAATTTACCAGAGTATAGTCCTTTTATAATATCGTCACTATCAAACAATATTTCACTTAAATGGTTTATCTTCATACATAAGTATTGTAATGTAATCAGAGTTAAATGTCAATTGATGTTGATTAAATTATCCAAATCCTTTTCTTGGTTATTAACTGATACTCGGTTACTCTTTTCTAATAGTCTTTTTTGTAATTCTGCTTTATACGATTCTAATACCATTACGATCTGGTTGCATAATGCACCATTGCCGTGTCTTGCTGCTATTGAATATTTTTGAGATAGGTCATTTATCTTACTTTCTATTTCAAGGTCCTTTAATGATTCCATATCTTTCATTAATGGATGGAACATTAATATGGTCCTCCTACAAATTTAACAAATACATTAGTACCACCGTCAGTAGTCCAGAGGTCCCAGATGGTCGTAGTGTTTACACTTGATGTAGAAGCATATGGAATATCTCTACTTAGCGGACTGTTTCCCGGAGGGGTGCTTTGGCTAGCATTAAATGTTAATGTACCTGGAGTGGTGCAAGATATTTCTAATCTAATCGGAGCATATATTCCTGCAGCAGGCCAATTTGCTACAGAGAAGGTACTAGTACCAGATACTGTAATTTTTTGATAAGATCCTAAGGTATAATCAACAGGAATAACTCCGGCTAAATTGGCGGAATTTGCAGCATCATTATTAGCAACTAGTCCGCTATTTTGCAAAGTAACTCGCGTGATCACAGTATTAAAAGCAAGATCGTTGACTGGATTTAAGGTGTTAACAGTATTTGTTTGTAAATCACTAATTTCATTTGCTGCAACAGATAATGCATTAGAGATATTACTGAAATTATCTCTGAATTTTTGGCTAGAATTATCAATTCCTGCTACTGGAACGGTTATATCGATATTATTACTGTAATTTGTTACTGTGCTAGTCATAAAGGTCTCTATATATAATCTTATTTATTTTTACATTCTCGGCCACATTATACCGTTTGAAGGGCGGGTTTTTTTTGATTTCGGAAATAGTACTCCAAACCCACGGGGGCTGTTTGGTATTAAATTTTGAATAGCAGTCATATTAGGAGCTCCTATACCTGCTGCTACACTATATCCAGTTGTAGCAGTCCACCCGCAATAACCAGGAAATGGTCCAGGGGCAAGGTATGGGTATTGCTGAGAATCCACCACATTGAAAGATCTTATTCTACCCCATTGGTACCCATTTGTTTGCGCATCTAAAAAATAACAATCATATTCGCCATAGTCTGTAACTGGAATGGTTATGGTTGCAGTATAAGGACTTGTTGGTATAGTTACAAAGTTATCATGCCAGACACCGGCAGGACCCAACCAAGTGGTTTTTAAAACCTGACCAGTTGCATTGTAAATTACATTTGTAGCTGTTATTACACCCCCTAAGTTATTAACTATAGAAGCATACCCAATTTGATGAAAATCCCCTTTAAATGTTATACCATATTCCGATACAGGCCCTCGAGAAATAGGAGCGTTTTCAACGTTTACTAATATTTCAGAAAATGGATAACCGGTTAAGTATCCATAAAACCCTGCATATACAGCCCCACTAGAAGGTCTAGTTGAAATAACAGGGCTCGTAACAGTGGTAGATCCGTTTAAAGGCACAGATAAGTAATTATTGTAGGTGGTAAATGTAGGAGATGTACTGTTACTATCTCTAACCTGATACCACAAGGTAGTAGTGTCAAGGTTGTAAAAGGTTGCGGTGCCTACAAATGTTGATCCTGCATACATCTGACCAGAATCTTGATTGCTCCATCGCACGTCTATTTTTATATTATCTGAAAAATCAACTGTAGTTCCTGTTGTTATATTTCTAAACGCTGCCGAATTTGCATAGAATAAATTATTGCAATATCCTAAACGTATATTTTTATTTGAATTTATTCTAGCAATTAATCCTGCCATTAAAGGAGCTGCGGCGCTAGTTCCGCCAACTTGCGTCCAATATCCGTGTATATAAAAAATATATCCGCTATAAAAATCGCCATTTAAAACCACATCCGGCCAAGCTCTCATTGTTAATGTAGATGTATTACCGTAATAATCGGTAGCAATTAATCCTTGTTGATATGATGGAGCAGGCCAATAATTGCTTATTCCGGCAGAACTTACTCCACCATCATTCCAAATTATTTCTGATATTAAAGCATGTGTGCTAGAATTTAATTGTAAAGAGGTACCTCCACACCCTAAGGTATATCGACTTGAAACAGGATACGCATTTGCAGGTAAAGTTCGATCTATTCCGGAATAATAAAACCCATACGTCGAGCCCCAATCCCCGGAAGCAGCACATAATGTTATTCCTTTAATAACAGCAGCGTGTAGTACATCCTCAAATGGTAATAAGTCTTGTTTGAGGAACCATTCCTCAAAAAATATATAACTTAAACTTAAAACAGATGGATTGTTCACTGTATCGTGTATAGCTGCTGCGAGACAGTTATATAGACTATATAAACCGTTTGCACCCCAATACATAGCTATTTTAGCAGCCGGGGCCACTCCGCCAACACAAAAAATATCTAAATAGTTTTCTAAATCTCCTCCATAAGTGGTTGGGGTCATAGCTGCATCAACTGTAACATTTACAATATTTGGAGTTGATACTCCCACGTTTGAAAAACTTGTTTGTAAGTCACTTAAAATATAGCCTCCGTATAATTCAATGATACCGATACATTGACCTGCACCATCGCCGGCAGGAGCATTATAGGCAGCAGCGGCTTGCGCCGGAGTTACAGGCCTAAGATTTGGATATTGATTACTTCTATATCCTAAATCTGTTACAACTCCGTTTACTAATGTTATATTGGCGGTAGTAGATGTTCCTACCGCTCTTACAGCTTTAATTGGTTTAAATTTATTATTGTTTAATCCTATAACATGTTCAATAATGCCATCAATTTCATTTGGAAAAACAATGTTACCGAAATAATCTAAATAACTTCCATCACGACTATTTTTATCTATTAGAATAATTTTTAAAAGATTATTAATTTGTCCTGCAGTTGCAGATACTTTAACAGATCTACCACCTGAATGAGAATCAATAATAGTAAAGTTTTGAGATGTTAAGTAATTTACAACGGTTGTTATATCTTCCTCTGTTGCACCAAATACCGCATCAAATTCTTCGTGAGATAATATAGGACTTCCGCCTCCGGAAATAATATTATCTGCGTAGTCTTTTGGAGAATTAGGACGTCTTAATAAAAATGTAAAAGTTATTTCTTTATTAACATCGGTGTTATTAAATCCTAAAGGCATTACATTAAACTCCTAATGAAATAACATTTAATGTAACAGTTATATTATTAGTGGCGCCACTTAAATTAGTGACTGCGCAATATATATTACTAGTTGGAGGAGAATCATTATTAAATCCAACAATAGAAGGAGTTATTACTTGTGTAGTTGGGCCTAACGTTATTATTTCTGCAATAACGCCACTACCATATGTAGGATCAGTTCCTTGAGATCTGCTAGCATCTGCAATTCTGCTAGCATTATCAATGTATAATCTTACCCAAGCTGAATTACTTGTTCCCATAGAAAGTAAGAAATAAGAAGGTGAGCCTGTTATTGAGATGTTAGCTGTTGCGTTATTAGCTAAACTAGTAGCAGTTCCTACTAGAGTTGTTCTAGCAGTAATCGAACTGATACCTTGAGATCCGATATATCCTGTACTTCCATTATACCCTGCGCCGATACTGCCAGTGTATCCTAATTGTCCGGTTGCAGTGCTTGCGCTGCCGGTATATCCCGCTCCTAGACTTCCGGTATACCCTAATGAGCCTACTCTGCCTATGCTTCCTACGTATCCGGTTGCAGTACTGGCAATAATTATAGCAGCGACAGTAGCAGCATTTACTGCGGAATTAACAATATGTTGGGTTACAACTTTTTTACCAATAGGGCTTCCGCTATTATTATCGACCACTGGAATTATTACATTATTTAAATTTGAAGTAGTAGATAATGTAGGCAAACTGCTAATTGTAGGCATTTCAATCTCCGAGAGCGTTTTTACTATTTAGTTTACCCGAACTATTGAATTGTTAGCACATCATTGTTTAAATCTAATAATATACTTAATTTTGTATTATCAAGATATAGGTAATATCCGTTATTAGTTTCATTAACGCCGAATTTTGGAAAAATAACATAAGCAGGATCTGAGCGCGTTAAGTTTGATTCGACAATCATCCTGTCGATTTCAAAATTAAATTTTGAAAAATCTATGCCATATTTTTCTATATTTTTTACTATTGTGGTTCCCATATTAGGCAATGCGTAGCATAATACCACTGAGGCGGTATAACCTAACATACTACCTGTATTTTGGAAAGTTCTCATCCAAAGGGGTAGTTGATATTCGTCAGTAGTTGCACGAGTTTCACCTAATATAAGCATATTTTCTAACATATATCGCATATTATTAATACTATTAGGATACGCAGCTTTATTACTGATTATTACACTTTGACCATATGTATCCAATTTATCTTCAGTTATATCTAGATAAACCACATCGTAAATATGATTTCCATTCAGATCTACCGCTTGATTCACTTTTAAGTTTCCTAACCATAAGTTTCTATTATAAAAGAAATTCTGTGTTGGGGTGAAATAATCATCTATAGCTGCTTGTTGTATTCCATATTCTAGATATAATTTCATTTTGTTCTGTACACCGAAATTAGGATCGTCTGGTCTATAAATTAAAGATCTATCAAAAATAGTTGTATCACTAATAAAACTATTAAACAAACTCTTTTGATCTGATTTAAAGAATGGTGTTAAATAAATTTGAGTATATTGATTGTTATTATATTGTGATACCACAATATAAAAATCCTGCGTGATAGATTGTTGATATAAATCTTCGGCTTTAACTGTAAAATTGTATTGACCCGTAACTGTGCCGTAATCAATTCTGCCAATAATTGATCCGTCTGACCCTAATGTTAGTCCTGGTGGAAGATTTCCTCCTACTACAGTATATTTTGTAGATATCGGAGCATTGGCATGAACGGCTTTAATAGATAACTCGCTGAGGTATCCGATGTTCAATACTCCTAAATTTTGAGGAGAAGCAAAACTAATTGGGTTATAGGTTTCTCCTAATATAGTTAAGCTAAATGTTCTATTTGTAAAAGATGAAGTTTGATGTAATAAATCTTGTTTAGTTAATCTTATTGTAAATGAATATTTTTTTACATAAATCGGTAGATAAGGAATAGTTGCATATAAAGCTCCAGATTTATTATCTAAATTATAATAAGGAGGCAATTGATTATTTTGCCATTTAGTAGGATCAAAAGTACTAATTGCTATATGAGATTCTAAACAAACATATGTTGATTGCGTATTTGGTATTCTATTCCATATACTACCATCATATATTAATAAATCACCTACTTGATAATAAATTTTTCCGGCACCTAAATTTTGTACACCTGCATTTGATACAATATATTCTGTTCCTGCCAATAAATTAGTTTGTCCATTATATAAACTTGGAGAATTCGAATTTGCATCCCAATTACCGTTAAAATAAGTTCCGCCTTGATAGTAAATTACCCAATCGCCTTCATTATACGAAGTATATGGCATCCAACGTGCTTCTGCTGTAGCGCTGTAAGATTTTGGTCCTGTATTAGGATAAGGATCGTAATTATTCAGTTGAATAATATCTTTATTTTGCGCTCTAATTGAACCTAGATCGGTAGGAGTTAACCAATTTGGAAGAACCATATATGAAGATTCTGCTGACAATGGCCCAGATGCTTCTGTAAATGTTCCATCTGATGTTAAGTTTGTCGGGTCTACTACTTCTATAAAAAATAACTGTTTGATAGTTTGTATACCATCAGTTGCGGTTACTCTAAATTGATAAGTTTTTGGTATATACTTAGTTACCTGTTGTGTATAAACCCCGTTAACGATTGTCCAATGATCATAAGGATAACCATCATATTGTTCTGAATCATATCCACCGGTTAAAGAACTTTGGTAATTTAATGCGAGATTATCTGTTACAGTTCCGGTTAGCCTACCGCTACTATCTAGAGATAATCCAGGAGGTAATTGCCCATCCTCATCTTCTATAAAATACTTAATTGTTCTTTTCGATGGTAATGTATCGTATAAAATCACGGTGGATCCGGTGCTAAGTGCTTGAGTGGTCGGCAAACTGATACCGATTGCATACCCGTTAAAAATCGGATTAAACACAGTTGATATATTAGTTAATGTGGTACCCGGAGGAATTCCGATACCTCCGATCTGTCTATAAACATTCGGTTGTCCTAAATCAACATTAGTTAATGTATTAAAGAATAATGTAGTAACTAGAACATCTGAGGAGGTTGATAGCGTATATGAAATCTGCCCAGCATTAGCTATGAATTGAAAATCTACTGATTCTTTATTAATTACATAATATTCATTACCAAAACCTGCATTAATAAATCCTGCAGGAGTAACCCATTCTAAATTACTTAGACCAGTAACATCCATTGTAAAAGTTCTATCAGTTATTAACCTTGTATTAGAACTATCTGCAGCTCTAATAACAAATTGGTTTCTTACTGTTTCGCCTATACTAGCGGGAGTCCCTGAAATAATTCCTGATGTAGATACAGTTAATCCTGATGGAGGGTTCCCGCTAATTAAAGAAAATGTTGCAGGAATGTCTACTGATAATGTTATCGAAACCGGCGTATGTTCAGTAACGGTTCCTAAAAATCCTGCAGGTGTTTGCCAAACTGGGGTAGTCATTATATTACTGTTCTACGCAAATAATAGAAACATTTTGAACTATATTTGTATTGAATTTAGTTGTTCCTCTAGATAATACTGCTTTAAATTGTCTATTTTGTGCGATCAATTGCGGATCGGAGTATGTTAACGAACCTCCTGAGGAATCATTGAAATTCCCCGATCCCGGAGCAACGTCTGGTATAGACGGAGAAACAAGATCTACCGACCAAGTTCCGCCTAGATTTAATACAGCAACTGCAGTATATGCTCCGCCATTAATACTTCTATATAATGTAATTTGATAGGTTCCGGTAGGGTCAGTCCCACTAGCTGTATAATCCCCGGTAGTTGGATTTTGTGTTGCACTATAAGTCGTTACTGCAGTATTAAATTGATTTTGTCCTGTAGTATTAGGTGCATAAGTTGCAAAATATGCTGCGCTAAATGAATAACTTAATGTTACTGTTATTTGATGCCCGTTTGATCCAAATACTGATGTTTCTGCAGTTGCAGTAGATGAAATATCACTGGTTCCTGCTTTTGTTGTTAATGTTCCTGCAGATAAACTGCCACCAAAATATGCAGCACCATTTGTTTTTAGATAAAATACAGCATTAGCTTCTGTACAAGAATTTAAATTAACTTGTGAAGGACCATACCATTCGATGAACTGGTTCGTTGATCCGAATGCAGTTCCTTGTACTTTCATGTAAGTTCCATTATTGAAATAGAAAGTAATATTTGAACCGGTATAAGTGATATTATTATTGACATTGCCTAAAGCAAAATTACCGTTTGGCAATATTAATGCGCCGGTTCCGGTCATTGATCTGTCGGATTTAACTCCAGGATTAGAACCTACTGATAAAGAACCACCATATTTTAAAGTATTATTAACCGTATCGATAGTAAATGGTGTAATTGAACTAGTTAACCCGGTTCCTGTAACAATAAAATTACTAGCATTTACAATAAAGCTACTAGTTGTACCGCCTGATATTAATTTAATACCACTAACATATCCATTGTTATTAACAGTTACACCCCAAGCACCTTGCAATCCATTTATGCTAGAAGAAAATTGTGTAACAGTTGTAGTTAATGTTCCGACTGTACTAGATAAACTTGCTAATTGACTGGCTAAACTAGCAGTTGAACTGGCAGCTACTTGGTTAACGTATGTAATTGTTGCACCAGTATTTGTTCCAGTATTGATAGCATTAACTTGTGCTTGTAATGTTTGTACAGTACTAGCAAGACTAGAAGTACTGTTTGAGGTAGCATTATTAACGAATGATACCACAGCAGAAGTTACAGTATTTGATAATAAAGTATATTGTGACTGTAGAGTTTGTACTGTACTAGCAATAGATGCTGTGCTATTTGCTGCAACAGTATTAACATATGTAATACTGGCAGCATTTGTTACACTAGTGGCGAGATTAGTGAAATTTGCATTTAAAATTAAGATATCTTGTGCAAGACTAGAAGTGCTAGTTGCAACTAGATTAGTGATAAAATTAATACTTGCGGTACTTAAACTGCTAGTAGTTTGTATATAAACTGTGCCAGTTCCAATACCCCCTCCTTGAATATTACCGAATGCATCTCTTAATACTGTCGTATATGCTGTTGCTGTTATACTTGGTGGGTAAGTATTTCTAATATTAAAGGAACTGTCAGATACAGCTTCGATTGTTATATCCGGACTTACATTAACTACACGGTTCGTTAGAGCATTTCCGGCATTATTAATACCTATTAAAATAGGATTATTCGATACTTTGGCTGTTCCTGTAGAATAGGTATGAGGAACATCAACCAAATCAATAAACTTCAATCCATATGGGGTAGCGCTAGGACCGAACGCCCATGTATATAAATTCGTAAACGATGCATTTACTTTATCGAAAGAATCTCGGATATTATCTCCGGTCCCATCATTCGGAGCTAAACCGATAGAAATAGCTTGGTAAGTGGTAGTGATGCTCATAACTGTCCCTTGTATCCTATATTTAGTTGGATTTTAATATAGGGTATTTACCTAAAAATACACTATACAAGGGGTGTTATGTTATGATTGATACATTTCTTTAATTTCTTCTCTAATGAGATCTTGTGTAATTAGTTCCATAATTTGATCTCTAAAACTATTAATAATTATATTTTGAGCATCTTCTAATGCAATACCTTTACTTTGTAAATAACCTAATTTTTCAGAATTAATAGTATTAGTTTCCGATCCTACACCACAAACAGTAAATTCACTATGCAAGTAAGTTTCTGGTTTAGAATAACAACGCCCGCCTTCGCCTACTATTAGATTAGCATTTTCGATTCCAATTTGACTAGCTTCAGACCCGGTTTCTGCAATAGCAACTCCTTGATATACTGTTTGACTATTTGTTCCCGCTATTCCTAAAAATACCTGATTACTGAGCGTTTCAGGCCCATTATGCATAATTTTAGTTATGACTTCGGTATCACCTTGAACAGTATTTGAAATCAACCCGTATGCTGAAAATGTAGATCCTTCTTCTTGAACAACTTGTATTATATGCTTATTAAGCATTCCATCTTTAACGAAAAGACCTAATGTGAGAGTTGCTCCACTTCTAACGTGGATATCATATAAAAATACCTGTTGTAGATTACTTTCTAATTCATTTAAAATAGCAAGATCTAATATAGAATTTTTTTGTAGAGAAATTCTTAAATGTTTAGCCAACAACTCTTTTTCAGTAGGATTTTGCCTTAAAATAACTTTTTCGGCTTGATCTTCGCCTAATTCAACTGTACTAGCATCGATAATTTTGAATTCTTTTCCGAAATAATCTTCAGGACTAAATTGCCAATCCGGATCACCTTTTTCTGCCTTAAGAAAGCTGTGTATAGTCATCTTCTATAATCCTTTTATATAGTTCATGTGATCCCTTACGCTGAATAGTGCCTTTCACCATAATATTTACATGAGTCGGTTCTAATATGTTTAGAAACTTTTTATTATGTGTAACTATGATTGCTGCTTTCTTTTTATTCTTTAAAAAATTTTTAATATGAGTAGCAAATGATTCTAATTCATCTTCTTCGATATCCTTATCGATCTCATCAAGAACAATTAGTTCAGGATCGGTAATCATAATATGTAGCAATTCGTTTTTCTTGCATTCCGTAGCAGTCATAGTTTCGTTATTCATAAATTTATGACCATGATTAGAGCTGAGGCCTAGTTCTTTAACTAGTTTTTTATAATCTTTTTCAACCTCGTTTATTGATCGTTTATCCTTACGAGATTTTAACATAGCTACAACTAATTCAAAATTAGTTATTCCATCCAATATAGGAAGATATTGGAAGGAGGTAAAAATACCTAATAAGTTGCGTTGTTCTATTGATTTATCCAATAATGAACGTCGATTAAAGGTTATAGCTCCTTCAATAATATCTAATATAGGATTTCCTAATATTGCATGAATTAATCCGGATTTACCGGAATGTCTTGCGCCCATTAAAGCATGGATTTCTCCTGGCTTAACTGTTAAATTGATATTATTTAAAACATCAATATCTTTTATCTTTGCGGTTAAATTTTTTATTTTAATCATGCTTTATTATATTTTTTATTTTTTATTAAATCAAGAATTATTCTGTAGGTATTTATTGACGTTAAATAGTTGGTATATTTTTTAGAGGAGATCTACAATGGATTTAATTTCATGGGTAATTGTTGGAATAGTTTTACTTGTTGGATTTGTATTTTATAAATTTTCTAATCCGATTGCAAAGGAATCAGTATCTGAAACTACAGTAACCGAAGAAGTCGAAACTTCAGTAAGCGAACCGGTATTAGAAGCTGTGCCGGTTGTAACAGATGTAGTAGTTGCTGCACCGGTTAAGAAAGCACGTAAACCACGTGCCGCTAAACCTGCTGTTAAAACAGTTGCTAAACCTGCTACAAAGCCAGCTAAGAAGAAAACATCGAAGAAGAAGACTTCTTTAAAGGTAGTTTAATTCTTTTGCTTGATTGTGTAAGGCAAAGCTGGCAAGATTCTTGCCCTTTGCCTCGCACATGATATCAAAGTTTTCTAAAAAGCTCAACGCCCATTGATTAACTGAATTATTCCAATAAAAGTCACTATGTGCTCGGAGCTTTTGTTTTTTATGTCCAGCTTCTAGTAGCATTCGAGCATCAGGCAAATGCTCGGTGGAATGATTAATGAGACAATCTTCGCGGCTAACAGAATAATGCATAGTAGGGCGCACACCACGCCAACTGTCCAGCACACGTTGGACACGAGTGTCATTGGGAGAAATGTACTCCCCTTCTCGGATCCAGTGATGATGTATATCTAGCACTAAGGCAACTTTACTTTTAAGTTTGATAAGATCATCTATGGTAGATTGATACTCGTCATTTTCTAAGGTAAGACAGTTTCTTAGCTCTAGAGACATTTGGCTCCATGCAGCATCAAAACCATCAACTCCTAGTTTTCCGCTGAGATGCACGTTGCATTTAAAGTCTTGGTAACTCTGCCCAAAACCCATCCATCGTATCATGTCCGCGTGGTATTCTAATTCTTCTATACTTCGGGATACAATGTCAGGATTGCTGCTAACAATGCAAGTGAACTGGCCAGGATGGAAACTAAGCCTAACATTACGAGAACGAGCAATGCTTCCCACTTGTGCAAATTTAGTTTCACAATACTGTCTAACATAAGATTGGCGCCAAAAGTAAGCCCAGCTAGACTCAGTATAAACAGGAAGCAAATCACTGGAAAGTCTAACCATTCGAAGACTATCATCTAATTCTCCTACTCGTTCAACAAGTCGTTTAGTTGCTGCAATGTTATAAACCATAATATCCCACAGCTTTTGTTCAGCTACTTCGCGAGTTTGCCGATTAAGCCATGCTACAGTTGTACCGGCAGTATTATATTGTTTGGCATCATCTTTAGCAGAAATACCATCGCATTGATCAGGACGATCAATCCATTTACAGCAAAAACCCACACGTTTAATAGTCATAATTAATCCTTTTACAAGCAAACACATAAATATATTATACAGAATTATCTAAGGAAAGTCAACGTGGCAAATACCAAGCATCAAAATAAAAGAAAATTCCACACCGTTTATCAAACTACCAATTTAATGAACAATAAATTTTACATAGGTGCTCATTCTACAGATAATCTAAATGATGATTATTGTGGTTCAGGAACTAACATAAATCGTGCAATAGAAAAATATGGAAGAGAATTTTTTAAAAAAGAGGTATTATACATTTTTGAAACTCCGGAAGAAATGTTTGCTAAAGAAAAGGAAATAGTAACTCTTGATTTTTTAAAAAGATCAGATGTTTATAATATAGTAGAAGGTGGCTATGGTGGTTATAATAAAGGGAGTACCGGATTGAAACATTTACATCATTCGGAAACAAATGAACGATGCGCTGTTCATCCTAATGCGGTAGAAAAAATGTTAAAAGAAGGATGGATAATAGGTAGGGATATGTCTTCTACAACAGATACCATTTGGGTTTATAGAGGTACCGAAAAGAAAATGATATCTCCAAATAAGTTGTCTGCTTATATTAATGAAGGCTGGAAAAAAGGACTTCCTAGATCTCCAACTCAAGGAAAAGTTTGGATTTATCAGGCCGAAATGGATGAATATAGTTTGTGCGAGATTGGCGAGTTAACAGCAAAATTATCAAATGGTTGGATTAAAAAGAAATGGGCACCTGTTAAAAAAGGTGCAACATGGATAAACAACGGTACCGAGAATCTTCGAATATCTCGAGAAAATTTAGAAGACTACATATCTAAAGGATGGATTAAAGGTATGATTACGTCCAGATGGTCTTAGTCATATCTTTTTCATGACCACCTCAAAAGAAACCATGCAGCATCTTTTTCTCTATTCAGGATGATTTCTTTCTTACCTTGGAGATTTAATCTCCAGCGATATTGCCTATAGTGGTGTTTGCTGCTGTTCCAACCACTATAGGGAGATAAACTGTCAGTTGGGAAATTCTTAGCACACCATTCGTAAACCTCACACGGATCAGCATCAAATCTAAGAAGATATTCAGTGTTCATGACCACCTCAATATAAACCAGGATAACATTTTTTCGTCGGGTATATTTACAACCATACCTGTCCAGGTACAGTTATGATTATAACACCATTTTGTTAAAGCTTCATAATTTTCTATCCAATATTGATTATCAGTCAATACCACACAGAATTCGTAATTTGGATCTATCAATTTGTCCTTATAAACAACAAATCGTTTTTCTTTCCAATCTTTAAAAAGATCCGTCATGAATATTTCAACAACCTTATAGTTTGGTCGGCAGTACATTCTTATATCGTTTAGAAAGAAGTTAAATTGTCAATCTTTTTAGAAAGATGAACAGTTCCATCCTCACGAACATTCCAATTAAGTGTGTCGCCTTCATTCCACCCAACTTGTTCTAATAATTCTAGAGGAAAAGTAATGATAACTTCTCCGGTTTCAGGATCTTCTTCGGGAGTAATAATCCACTGATTATTTTTTTCGAACATACGCCCTTCGTTTTTTATTTTCAAGGACAGAATCATTCCAAGTTTGGCCTTTCATTCTATCCGCAACTGACTGTTGTTTTCTAATATTATCTGTATCTCCGGTACCGAGATCTTTATGTCTAAAAATACCATATAATTTGATAATTGTAGGATCTCGACTAGAAACCGAATATACGATAGAAATATCTTGAGTCAAATGTGCATGCCACGCCCGCTCTGATAGAGCTTTGGCAATAGGAGCTTTTCCATTAAACATAGAATCACTACCACCAAATCTAGCAGTAGGATTTGCTGCTTTAACCTCTCTAAAAAGTTTAATTCTTTCGGCTAACTTTTTATTGTTTAGAAGCAACACAGCGGCTGTCTCATTCCATAATGGGCATATTTGAAATTTAACTTTGCTCATTATGTTTAGTGCCGGTTACTAAAGAATCGATATATGCATCGAAATTTTCTTCAGGAATTTCTTTCCAATTATTACTATGATTATTAGCAATAACTTTTATTAGATCTTGTGTTGAGATCGGAGTATCATTAGTCTTTCCGATCTCTTCAAAAAGCTGAGCTTCAGTAAGATTTTTATAATAATCTTCAATTTCTTTAAGTTTCATAAAAATATTTATCTATTTAATTGTTTCAATATAGATAGTATATGTTATTTTTATCACGGAGTCAAATTACACTTTTAAAATATTTAACGGTATCTACCAACCCATCTTCTAAAGAGATTTCCGGATTCCAATCTAATAGTACCTGTGCTCTTGTAATATCAGGTCTACGTTGCTTAGGATCATCTCCGGGTAGAGGTTTGAATACTATTTTACTCTTAGAACCGGTTTCTTCGATTACCTTTTCAGCTAATTCTAACATTGTAAATTCTCTAGGATTACCGATATTAATCGGTCCAGTGATAGAATCTTTAGTATTCATCAAAGACATCAACCCATGTATTAAATCATCTACATAACAAAAACTACGAGTTTGTGTTCCGTCGCCGTAAA
>Ga0007805_1000229_pt1 | contig 20545 bp, 30 predicted proteins | sample CryBogCBE24Aug09_FD_71231 | JGI IMG/M metagenome (GOLD analysis project Ga0007805, IMG submission 71231) | Freshwater microbial communities from Crystal Bog, Wisconsin, USA - CBE24Aug09 | ecosystem: Environmental > Aquatic > Freshwater > Lake | place: Crystal Bog, Wisconsin, USA | collected... | reverse complement strand
TTGGAGCGGGATATTGGAATCGAACCAATAACGAAAGGTTGGAAACCTTTAGTTTTACCATTAAACTAATCCCGCATCGACTATATTAGCCACATTACTGTGTTTGCTACCAGAATAATCGGTTCGTCTAATATAGTTTGAAGATGGAGCGGTGGTCTGCTTTGCTCAGATAATCTAAGAGGGTATCTCAAATCGTGCTATCACACACCGCATATGTAATACTATAACATTACTTATACACAAAGTCAATAACTTTATGTGGTAAATTTGGTGCATCAGGAAAGATTCGAACTTTCGTAGCCAGAGGCGATTGATTTACAGTCAATTGGTTTTAACCACTCACCCACCGATGCATTTTTTTGGCTCCCCGGACACGGCTTGAACGTGTGACCCCATGATTAACAGTCATGTGCTCTACCAACTGAGCTACCAGGGAATATTTTTAATTATATGCTCCGTGAGAGAATCGAACTCCCATATCAAGATTACAAATCTAGCGTAATACCATTATACGAACAGAGCCTAGAAAACATTTATTATACTAGACTTTTTTGTGTTTGTCTAGTAACTTTTTGGTATATTTGGCATCCCGGTACGGATTCGAACCGCATCTTTTGGTTTTGGAGACCAACGTGCTACCGTTAACACTACCGAGAACTCGAAAAAAAACCCTAGAGATTAGTCTAGGGTTTTATTATAACAGACTTAATTTATTTTATCAAGTCCAAACCCTAAAGTTTTCATATTTGCATGGATTAGAAGCATCATATTCACGATAGAATAATGAGTTCTTATCCTGTGATGGTGTCCAATCGGAGAATACCGTCACCAATGGTTCCCAATACATATCACCAATTGCCAAAATTTCTTCAAATGGCAACATTTCAGGTTCAATGTATCCTTCTCTTGGGTGATTAATCATCCATACAATGGCGCCCAACATGGAACCACCAACTTGTAATGATGTTGCATTCTCACCTTCAATGAGTTTACGAGCACCATGAATATCTAATTGTGAACCATGCCACATACAGAAGTCATCACCAATTAACAATACACCTAACTCATCCATACCTGAAACGATTTCATCTTTCAGAATACGTTGGTCTTTCTGTAAGTCTAATTCGTTACCACGCATCTCATGTAATGAAGCAATAGCAGCATCACATGGTTGATAAACATAATATACAGATGGACGGAATGATTTATCTTTTGTTTCAAAATATTGACTTAGTGTAACAGACTCAGAGTGCTGAATACAATAACCATTATATTGACCGCCATCAGGTACCCATGAACGCATGAGTGTTGTACAACCAGGTTGCATCAAGTAAGCAGCAGTACCTTGAGATTTACCACCCTCTGGATGTTTATCTTCGTGTGTACCCCAACCCATTTCTGTTGGTGCTCTACCTTCTGCCCAAAATCCTTCACAAGACCATGTATTGGTAAATTCTTGTTTTGTTTTTGGCTCATCAATAACTTGTTGGTCACGTTCAGCAATATGAATCACTTTAACGCCAAGTGACTTCATCAACTGAGCCCATTCTTCTTTTGTTTTTGGTGTTGTTACTTTCTTGCCTTGTTTTGCGGCAAGTTTTAACAGAGCACGTTTGGTCAAATGACTAACATAACCAGGATTTGCACCATGAGTTACACAGCAAGTTGGTGCATCATGTAGGTATTTGTCCATTGCTTCACGAACAACTTTATGTGTATGAAACAAAGTTCTATCAGCAAGATTAGGAATAGTTTCATCGGGATCATGTTCCCAACGTTCAAGTGATGTATCAATCTCCATCACTCCATTTTCCATACACCATTCTAAAAGAGCTTGTGCTTCGATGTTTAATGAAGCATTGATAATCATATCACCTTCACCAACATATTTGGCTAACTCTTTTTTGTAGTTGCTTGGTTTGATTTCTTGACGCACATAGTTTACACCAGAACCAGCATGACGGCGCAAAAACAATGCTCTATGGTCATCACGTTCTAATACTGTAATGTTCTTTGGTTCTACAACTAGGTGGCGGAGAATGATAGGAAGAATTGACTGTCCGACAGAACCATATCCAATGATAAGAATCTTACCATCAAATTGTGCATACTTTTCGTATTTGGTTTTATCGAATTCTTTAAATGGTTGTATAGGCATAGTAACTCGTCTAAAAAATTAATTTATAGAGTTATTTATGCTATCCTATTTCCATCCTAAAGGTTTTGGAATAATTGGATCTTCAGGATTGCTTACTCCTTCAAATACTTCCCAAAGTTTTTCTTTGATGGCGAATTGAGCAAATAACCCTATTTCTGTGCCAAAGGCTTCTATTTCCCACGGCTGAACCCAATAATCAATATTATCAGAATCAACTCTCATGCCTTTCCAACGAGTTAATGTTTCATTAGTTTCATTATAGGCAAATTGTTTGATGTGAGTCATTTCGTGGGCAAGAGCTTTTAGTATTTCTTTTGCTGAAATGTTTGGATTTAACTCAATCTCAAATTCTCTTGCTTTACGACTTTCATTATACTCCAGAATGGAAGCGTAACCATAAACATCTATTTTTGAATCAAATTTAATTTTAATATAGATGTTTTCTAACATCTTAGGCGTCATGAGTTGTTCGGCATAGAATACTGCCGCTCTTTTGACGTAAGGTCGGAATAGTTTTTTATCGGGACAACCAACTATACTCAGCTGCATTTGGGTTTCTCCTTAGTAAATTGACCCAATACAACACTATTTATGACCTTACTTCATTTCACCTGGTGAAACGACTTCAACTTCAATACCACATTTCTCAAGAAAATCAATACCTTGTGTATCTCGGTATGAGTTTCGGTAATAAACTTTTTTTACTCCAGCCGTATAAACTTGTTTGGCACAGTCTATACAAGGAGCGTGGGTCAGGAACATCATGGAACTATCTCCAGACTCACTACTTTTGGCCAGCTTGGCGATGGCATTGGCCTCTGCATGAATCACCTCAGGTTTGGTTTTAGATTTAAACCAATTTCCATTATCGGTTTGATTATAACCTAAACCCACCATGTCGGTACCTAGAACATCATCACCTAAGACAAAAACGGTATTTTCACATTCATTCGTCCATCCAGCTGGCATTCCATTATAACCAATACTGATAATTCGGTCATCTTTTACCACTATGGCACCAACCTGAAGTCTTTTGGCTGATGATAATTTGGCGAACCTTTCGGCCACATCCATGTAGGCATCAATAAACTTTTGTTTCACTTATCAGGCCTTTCATAAACTTCTTAGCAAAAAAAGATTGTTGGCGGATTGCTGCATCATAAACTGCAACCTGATCCATAACATAATCTTTAAAACCAGCTTCAAAACGATTCTGTTTAACTTGAATCGTGGATTCTTTTTCAGTTGGGTCAATAGTAACAACCGTCATACCACCTTTTCTAGCAATATGTTGAATTGTTTTATTCTCAGAAAGACAGTACATGAATACATTTTCAGCACCAGACATTCTAGCCCAAGTTACACCACGATTAAATAATTCTTGCCCGATTTTCTGGTTACGGTAATCGGGACTAACCGTGCAACCCATTTCTGCAGTATTGTTTTCTAAATTCATTGCTACGTGGCAACTAGCAATAATTTTTTTACCTGCAAAACGGTCAAAACAATCAACATCTACAATGAACCACATATTGATACGGCCAAAATTATATAATGAATCTTCAATGTATTTCTTAACGGCCGTATCTGATGCTTCATAACCAAAACGTAAACGCCTATCATCGTCCACAATATCATTCATAAAGTGGTCGATGAGGTTTTGTTTATCGAAAGGTGATAATTTACGAGGTATCATAATAATTGTTTATATTGATGTATTTTTTGTTTATTTAATTCTGGTATATTATACTTAATTTTAATCTGTTCTTGTGTTAAATTATAAAGGTCTTCCAGTTTGATATCAAGATTTAAATGGGATAACATAGAGAATCCGGATATCTTATTTTTTTTGGAAACCATACCATTAAACTTGTTTGCCAATTGTGTACAAATATCATAATTTAAATTTTGACTCGGTAAGTTCCAATTGGTAATATTATTAATCCCATTAAATTCATAACCATATATTTCAGGATTAATACTAAAATCCGAAAGATACTTCTCTAACTTTTTCATATTCTCCGGTGTTGCAACAGTAGAATACTTAAACAAGTATAAAGGATAGAAAGCAATATAATCAATTGGATTGTCTTTTTCTAAACACCATGTAATCAATTCATTAAAATATTCAGTAGTATCGTAAGGTAAACCTAAAATGAAACCAGATTCAATATTAACCTTATTGTTCCATTTTTCTTTTAACCAATATAATCTATCTTTAACTTTATTTGGATGTAATCCTTTACCAATTGCTCGAGCAGATTGTGCTTGTGTAGTTTCCAATCCAAAATATGTGCCAATTAAACCCATCTCTTTCAATAATTCTGCTTGATGTGGATATTTGTTTAATAAATCAATACGCAGATAAGAACTGAATTGTGGTTTAAATGGTAAAGAAGTAAAGACTTTATGTAAGGACTCTATCTTGTTATTATCATCATTAAATGTATCATCTGTAATATAGAAATTTGTTGTGCCGTGAGCTTCATTAATCTTAATTAACTCATCACGAATTTCTTCCGGATCTCTAAGATAAGTTCCTTTCTTTTTACCCAATAAAGGATAATTACAGAATTTACATTTGAAAATACAACCACGAGCCAATTCGATTGGTAATGCTTCTTTAGGTAAGATGTTATAATTTTTTTCCCACCAATAAGTTTTAATATTATCGAGTTTTGGTTCAGGATAATTAAATGAATCTATCATTACTGCTGGTGTACCTTCCACATCAATTACTTCATGTGGAGGCATTACCTTTGATTTACCCGAAATGTAATCAGTTAATTCCACTAAAGATACGTCAGCATAACCAGTAATATAATAATCAATGTTATTATCTCGTCCAGTATAATATATCGTTTTTGCTCCACCATATATTATTTTGGCATTACTATTATTTTTAATGTATTGAATAACTTTATTAACAGTATTATATTCATCATAATACATTCTTTCAGTAGCTTCTGTTTTTGAAGTATTTCGAAAGAAAAAAGTAGAACTAAAACCCACCCAAAGAGTATCCTCTGTTAGGTGAGTTTTTAATGTGTTGATAATTTCTTCTGAGGTTAATTCAATAACATAATCTAAAACAAAGGTATTATATCCGGCATCTTTTAATGCTGAAGATAACCTATATGGACCTAATGACCTTTGTATCTTACTTGATGTTTCTGGATTCCAAGTGCCACCACTTAGAATGATACATTGGGTCATTCTTCCACTAATTCATAATCAGATTTACTTACACCACATTCAGGACAACATACATCATCAGGTAAACTGTTATAATCTTCTACAGATAAGATGTGGCCGCAAACTACGCAACGATAGTAACTCATTATAGTGCCTCCAATTTTTGTTTGTAAGCATTTGCATGACGTTCTTCAACCTTCTTCAAGGCAGCAAAACGTTTCTCTGCTTTTTCTAATACTTGTTTAAATTGTTTTGCATGTTCTGCTGATTCTACCATTTGTTCCAAAAATTCATCGCTAGCTTGAGCTGCTCTTTCAGAGACCGCATTATTGTAGAATTGCGGATACATTGTAGTAAATTCATAAGTTTCTCCTTCAATGGCTTTTTCTAAGCACTCTTTTGTTGATGGTTTACCAATCAATAATTCAAGGTGGCCCCACGCATGAAGAATTTCTTGGTCAGCTGTGTGTTCAAAATGTTTTGCAACATCTTCAAATCCTTCTTCACGAGCAATCTTGGCAAAATAACGGTACTTGATATGAGCCATTGATTCGCCAGCCAATGCACTCTCAAGATTTTGTAATGTAATACTCATAATTTCTCCATAAAAGTTAATCGTATAATTATCTAGTACGAAAAACTGTAAAATTCAGTTATTTAATATATGATATATTTTAATGATTGTTATTGATAAAATCGATTACCATTGACCATCATCAAACCATACTCTGATTGTAATAGGTAAAAGTTCTAAAACAAAAGCATCTTGTTCCCAAACCTCTTGATTATGATACATTTGGCAGGCAATTCTCCAATGAAATGGATTTAACTTAATGATGATATTACAACCAGAATATTTTAACCAATTCATGATATTTTTAAAAAATGTTTTGCAAGTTTATCTTTTAACATAGAGGGCATATCAACATAAGGCCACTCCAAATGAAAAGGACATGGAACACCACCCCATTTATATTCACTTAAAAAAGTTTTCACAATTTTAATATCATCTTTATTACTAGGATCAAACTGACGTTTTTGGTACATACCAAGCATTTCCAAACGATTACTCATTTCACAAACTCCAAATTTTCTTTACGCATATAAAAAGTCTGTTGTAGTTTTGATCCATCAGGACGACTACGCACAACAGGAATGAAAGTAACACCGTCAATATCTTTGGTTTCCCAATTAGACCAGGTGTAATAGATTTCGGAGTTCGTTTTGGAACGAACCTTTTTAATGATAGGTTTATTTTTCATAATATAATTATAGTTCAAAGAAAGGGGATTGGCAACCAACCCCCTTAATATTACCAATTACTTAATGGCAATTTTCTTGATGTTGTCTTGTGTTTTTACCAAAGATTCCAACCAAACTTTCAACATACCATTTGTTAATTCTGCGTTACCAATTTCAACTTGGTCAGCAATCTTAAATGTATGAGAGAAGTCACGGTTAGCAATACCTTTGAATAGATAGTTACCTTCTGCATCATCTTCTTTGGCTGCACCTTTAACAGTAAGTTTATTACCATCTAGTGTAAGCTCAATATCAGATTTAGCAAAGCCAGCAACTGCCATCTCAATGACCCATTTTTTTTCATTCACTTGTTTGATATTGTATGGGGGATATTTGGCGATTTGTTTGGAAGCCAATTGACCGATTTCGTTAATGTCCTCTAGGACACGGTCAAAACCAATTGAAAATGGATCAAACGTTTTGTGGAAGTCTTGCAATGCGAACATATTGTTCTCCTTAAATTAAGCGAGTTAATGATTAAAATGTGAGCCCCTAAGGCACCCACATTCATATTTATAACACACTTTTAAAGAAAAGTCAATAAGCCCCTGGTTTTTTACCAATATTATATTTCGGAGTCAGTTCCCAATCATCCTTTTCCTTGTGGGAAAGTATCTTAATCTGTGATAAAAAGATAGGTGCTGGTTCTTCAATTTGTTTGGTATTTACCACTTTTACCAGACCCCAATCTTGGAGTAACTTGGCAATAGCATTTCTACGGGACAAATCATTCTCAGAAATGTCTGTTGGTTTACCATCCAAAGCAAATAATTCTTTGAAATGTACGATATAATACTTGCCTTGCTTGTGAAGAATATGGCAAGATTGGTATAAAATTCTGTCTTTTTTGGATGCCACACCGATTCGAGTTAAGGTTTCTCTTACTTTTAAAAAATCATCTTTCTCGTTCAATGTGACTTCAACTAAATCAATAATTGAAATCATTACTTGGTCACTCCGCCTTTATTTGTTTTAGCTTTTATTTCAGCGATTTGTTCTTCAGTAAGAATCCGGAGTGCTTCTTTGGCTTTCTCATTGGAATAACCAAAATACACTTTCACGCATTCTAAATCTTTATCGGTTGATGATTTCTGCCACGGTTGAAATTTCCGTTTCATCGACCTTATTGTATTTAGAAGATATGAATATTGCATGTCCTTGTCCAGTGAAGGATTAAGGTTCATTTCATTAGCGTAAAGCACACAGTCCATGTGGTAGGACAAGGCTCGGTTGACCATAAATGGAGCATAATCTTTATATTCATACTCATCCTGGAAGACATTTTTCTTGGTTTGTAAGATTGAAGGTACAATCTCTTTGAATAAATCTGGCATATTAATACCCCGATACAGAGTATTTTTGCAGTTCTTTCATTTCTTCATCGGTCATTTTCTTGACTGGTGTTAAAGCGTCCTGTTCACGGTCAACCAAAATCATATCACGACCATCTTTGGTCTTATAATTTCTAGTATTAAATGTTTTAGGTTCCGCTTTAAAAATCCAACCAGCCCACTTATCATTATGTCGGCCAGCAGGTACAGAAACAAAATAAAGAATATCAACCGACCGGCATTTACGAAGTTGATTGGGTTTAAATGTAAAAGCATTTTGCATGATAAAAGGTACTTGAGTTTTGACTTCTACCTTCTTATCGTCAGCCAACAAATCTTTTTCTGAATCATACTTGTTAATAGAAGATTTAACTTTACAACCTTCTTCACTCAAAAGATTTATTACAATTTTCTCACCAGCCAAACCTAGTTCATTCATCATTTCATCTTTGGTCATTTGAACTCACAATCTACCATAATTTCGGTCAAACAAGCAATCATATTAATCTCATGGTCAGCAACAAAAGCTGACTGATATTGATACTTAGCCAAGATAAGAACCATTGCTGGTACTGAATTTGGTTTCAAAGATTCATAAAGCGTATCATAAAGTTTACGATAAATCTTAGTAGGATCATTATCGAGATTAGAAGTGACCCACTTACGAGTAGAAGCAAAGTCTTTAGTTTTTAATGATGTAACCAAAGCGCCAAGTTGTACGTCAGCAATATTGGTAAGAATACCTTTATCGATAACTCCAGAAACGGCATATCTCTGCAATTCATTAAGAACTCTACGATTGTCTGGAAAGTGTTTGGTGATGACCGCTGCAACGACCTCTTTATCGTATTTTACTCCTTCTTGTTCCAGAATCCATTCTACACGTTTAAAGAAAGCCGCAGCCATCTTTGGTTTAGAACCATTGATTTTGAAATCGATGACCGAACAACGAGAATGAATTGGATCAATAATACGATTCTTAAAGTTACATGTAAAGATGAATGAACAGTTTGAGGAGAACTCCTCGATTGCACCACGCAACGCTGGTTGAGTTGAATTAGGATTTAGATAGTCTGCTTCGTCAATGATAACAACTTTGCGACCACCAGCGAGTGAAACTGACGAGGCATAGTTTTTAATTTTAGTACGAAGAACATCAATACCAGACTCATCAGAGCCGTTAATAACAATGTAGTCGCAACCCACTTCTTGGCAGAGTGCTTTTGCGATTGTAGTTTTACCAACGCCGGCACTACCTGATAGTAGAAGGTTCGGTATTTCTTTTCTAGAGACATAATCCATAAATGTGGATTTGATTGCATCCGGCAGGATACAATCTTCCACTTTGGTTGGTCGATACTTTTCGACCCACAATAAATGTTCCATCACAAACTCCCATAATATATTAAACTACTTATTTTACTTCTGTAATACCTTCAAATAATGCTTCAAATTCTTTAAACTCTGCTACTTCTTCTTGTAATGACTGGTTATAATAAACTTTAGCCATACGCTTGATAATTTTTTTAGGAACTTTTAGATTCTCAAATGTAACATCAACAATCTCTTTAATTTGATTTTGTTTCTGTTTAATGTTAAACATGTGTTCATTAATTTCTGTAACGGCACCTTTGAGTTCTTTCAATTGTTTATCATCAAAAGTGCCAAATAATGTTTGAATAGTTGGCATTATTTCAATTGTCCTTGTAAAATTCCTACAACATCCAAATACGACTCATTGGCAACCAAGTTACCATTAATCAATCCAATTACAGTTTTACCTGCATTATCACCTTCAGGTGCCGTAAATACTGCAACAACATAATCAGGATTAACGGCAACACTACCACCAGAAGTTGCATCAGTAAATGTTACTAACATAATTATTCTCCAATCTTAGTTTCTTTAGCTTCAAAAGCAATCCAATATTGGATATCTTCTTTGGTGTTTTTAAAGTGACCAATACCTTTGAATGAAATTTTTACATCATATGTTCCAGAAATCAATTTAATGTTTTCGGTTTTAAACACGATACTATATTTTTTACCATTACCTTGACCAACTTCAACTGTATTGGTATGTGCGGCATCATTACTAGCATCAAATGAAACAACATTAATTGTTTCGCCATCAGATTTAACAGCAATGTTTGGAGAAGATAAAATACTTGATGCCTTCATGATAGCATCATAATCTTCAGCGGTCAAAGTGAATTCGCAATCAACAGAAGGAAGATTGATTTCTTTTTCTGGTGGTGTAACAATCATTTCTTTGGCAGTCATACGATAATTGCCTGAACGTTTACCACTCTTAAAGATAACATCAGAATCGGTGAAATCGATTTCACAATCTTTATAAAGACCTTGAACCGACAAGAATTCATTCAAATCATAGATACAGAATTCTTTTGGAAAATCATCTTTTAAATTGGCTGTTGCCAGCACGGTTTTGCTAGAAGAAACTGTGGAAAGTTTCTTGCCTTGTTTGAATTGAATACCTTGATTAATACTCGAAAAGTTCTTCAATACGGTTAGTGTTTCATTTGATAGTTTCATTTACTTCTCCATTATCTAAAAAATTAATTGTATCATGTTCATACAAAAACATCAAGCAGCACAACGCATGTGCCAAGTGATTCTTACCAGACTCTTGGTCATTTTGTTCACCAGATTTCCAAGCCCATAAATGCCGTTGTGCGGCATCAAAATATCTACGCTTTGAATCAGGTACTAATTTCCAATTATCTGGTTCATACTTCTCTGCACCAAAAGTAAGAATTTCTACTGTTGCTTTAAGTGCATTTGGTGGTAATAATCCATATTGCAATTTACCACCATCAAACTTACGACCACCTGTTGTAGCCGTTTGTGATGCTTTTATTTTATCAATAGGAGGATGCTCAAATTGATAATCTGCCGGACCATAAGATGTTTTTACTACATTATCTTGTAATCTTAATGTATATGGTTCATTGGTGACAGTATTTTTTTCATAATCATATCTCCATGTAGTATTAGCCATTGTTTTAAAATTACTTTCCAAATGTTGTTTCATCCAATCTTCTGGTGGCTCATGCACAGTATTTTTACCATCAGGTGTTCGCATTACTTTTCCTTACGATATAAATTCTGAATTGTTTCAATGTTAGAAACAGTATTTGCTGGAATTGCACGATAAGGAATCTTAAGCAACAATTCTCTTAGTTTTTCAATATTATACATTACATTTCTCCAACATAATTAGCAACAGCTGGCATATCTCCTTGGAAGTGATATGTGCCGATATGTGATGTTTTCATCCAAGGACATAAGTAAATTTGTCCGCCAATCTTACGCCACATTTGGCAGAACATATAATCTTCTGAAAGATAACGGTCAGAACCGCCACCTGTAATAGAATTTTCAGAATCAATTACTGTATCAAAGAAAGCATGAATGTAACGTGTACCATCAAAATGTGCTTGACCCACATGGTCAGGTTTATAACGAATAGAAGGATACGCTTCTTCCATTTTCTTGAATACTTCACGTTTAATCATCATGAAACCAGTACCAATTTCTAATACTTCTAATGGTTCTGTAACAGTAAATTGTGCAGTACCTTTTACAGGATTAAACACATAATCACCAGTTACTTTACCAAGAATTTCTGGATCAATATCAGGATTCTTTTCTACTGCTTTCTTAACAGCACGCCATTTAATGGCTTTCTTAGGGTAAGGACCACCAGAAACTTCTTTGTCCATCGCCAACAAAGCAATAACATCTTGTGGATTAAAATTGATATCCGAATCAATGAACAACATGTGTGTACATTCGGAACGATGAATAAACTCGTCAACCAAATAGTTACGAGCTCGTGTAATTAGGGACTCATTAAACAAGAATGAGAATTTTATTTGAATGCCATATTGAATACAAAGACCTTGTAAATCTAAACAAGCCTTCATGTATAAACCATGATTCATTCCACCATACATTGGTGTTGCTACAAACAGACTTTTTGTTTGTAAATCTTCTTTTTTAATTGATATTTCCATTTGAGCTCCAAATAAGGGAAGAAAAAAAGAGGGGACAAGCCCCTCTTATAAAACTTAGGCTGTGAAAGAGAATCCAGCTTTGAGTGCGGCACGAACCATAGCTTTGGTTGGTGTGCCTAAACGGTAGTAAGTAATCTTACGACCATCTTCTAAAGTGCGCTTGTTTGTATAGATGCAATGACCTTCTTGGCGCAATTCATCGATACGAGCAGCAACATTAGAAATGCCGAAACGAGCTTGTGCTTGTTTGGTTGTGAACGTGTTGTAACCATCTTGCTTCTTCAAAGTGGCCAACATTTTTTGCTTAGCTGATAATGCCATAATAAAACTCCTCATAGTTAAAATAAAACCTCGCATATACGAGTAATCACATCATATCATTATGTATGTGTAAAGTCAAGCGTTTATCGACCTACTTGTGGTAAATATTTCGCTTTGGTCTCTTCCCAAGACATTTCAATCAAATCATCATAGAAAAGAGTTTCATATGAAACATTGTTTTTCTTTTGGAGCTGACGAATTCTACCTTTGGCATATTTCGTTTTCCAAATATTGGACAATGTTTCTTCACTGGTATCAAATGATTTTACCAGTTTATCTTCCGTAATTTCTTTACGGAGAAATTCGTTGGTATTATTATAGAGTGGACTAAAATAAATGCCACGTTGATGTTCGGTACGAATCAGTTGTTTTGGTATCTGTAATTTAGAGTACGCAAAGTTCAATGAACGATTCTTATGGTCACGTTTAAGTGGAAGTCCTTGTGTATTTTTGGCTTCCCACCATTCAAAATATTTACGGGTATGATTTTCTTTTATCCAGTCAAACACAAGTTTCTTAGTTGCTCTTGATGGTTCAAATGCAACTGAACCTGATGAAAATCCCATTGGATTCCAATGTTCCAGTCCATCGTATTGAGATAGACCACCTGACTTTGTTTTGCCGTAAAGAGAAGTTGTGGTAACTCCAGCAAGAACATCTCCGTATTGTCGTTTCCAATCTTTTTGTACTGTGTCCGATAAACACATTAATGCCAATAATTTACCACCCATGTAATTAAAACCAAGTGGTTGTAACGGAACGATGGTGGATCCAATCGCAGTATGATTAATCATATGTTGTTGTGTCTTAATATCTCTCGACCATCCGATTGCATTATCTCTTGGAGTCAAGTCCAGGAAGTCTGAGGAGATACAGATAACACCAAGATATTTACCTGTTACTTCATCGGTAAGAATGTAGAATAGATTACGACCAATGTTAGAATTGTTCTTCATGGTTGATGAGAATGTTCTAATGGCATTCCAAGTTTCGGCATCAGGACCATTTGAAAGAACCATAACAGGTTTTAATTTCTCATAATCATCAGGTGATTCTGGCATCCAAAAGTTTGCTTTAACTTTATCGACCAGTTTCCTTTGTTCAGGATCAACCATCATTACTTCTGAACCCCATAATGTAGAGACATCATGTACAGGATATCTTTCTTTTACTTCACACCATTTTTGGTATAGAGTATATTCACGAACATCCATTTGAGAAGCATAAGTTAAATCTTTGATGAGAACTTCTTTCATCGCTTCTTCATCAATGTGTTCAAATGTGGTGTTCTTTTCAGACCACTCTTTCCATTGCTTTTCTACATATTCAATAGGTGTTGCCATTATTTTTTTAGACCAATTTTCTTCAATATTTTGTTTCGCTTCTTCATGCCTTGTTGCAAGGCCAAAGGTTTTACTCTTTGAGTATACACGATACCATTCAAATGGTCAAGCTCATGTTGGAAAACTCGAGCAGATATGCCAGTAAGTGGTGTTGTTTGTACGTTACCTCTATAATCTTGGTATTCAACCACAATAGATGCTGGTCTGGTAATATTAAAACCTAAAAGTGGAAATGATAAACAACCTTCTACCATGTGTGCTTCACCTTCGGATGAAACTATTTTTGGATTAAAAAATGCCACATAATTATCTTCAGCACCACATACAAATACACGATGCCTAAAACCACATTGATTGGCAGACAATCCATAACCTTTATAATGTTTACAGGTTTCTACCAAAGAAGAAGCAAACTCACCAGGATTAACAGGTGGATTATTAAAATCAAATTCTGGTAATGCTTCTTTGAGAATTGGATGATTCTCTGGCACTAAAGGAAACAAAGGAACTTTAACAGTTTCCGTTTTTTTGGTTTCTAAAGCTTCTTCTGTATTATACTTAAATAGTTCTTCACTCATTTTGCCACCTGACTAAAATTGTTTTTCTTTTCAAACCGGATTATGCTCCGGAACTTATCAAATAATTGGTCACCTTTATGGCTGATAACAAAAATGTTGGTATCAGAACCCATCTCATGAATCAGTTTTAAAAATTCTTCTGTACCAACACCATCTAAAGACGAATCAAATACTTCATCTAAAATCAACAAGTTGGTATTTGTTGAATTTTTTAACTTAGCAATCTGTCGCCATGTAAACAATAACGCCAAATCAATACGCATTTTTTCACCTTCTGAAAAGTTGGCATAACCAAACTCATCACGGTGTCTTGATTTAATTGTTTCTTCAAAATTCTCATTGATATTAAAGTTTACAAAGAAATCCATGGCACTCAAATACTTGTTAATCAATTTATTCATGATTGGTAAGTATTGACGGATAATCTTTGTTTTAATACCAGTATCTTTTAATAAAGAACCAGCAAAATCGTAGTATTGTTTTTCTGTTGCCAATTCTTCTTGCTTCTTAACTAAGACTCCAAGTTCAGTTTTCAGTTCTTTTAGTTTAGCATTATCTTCAACAAGCGAGTCTTTCTGTGCAGACAAAGATTCAATCTCTTTTTGGATTTTAGTAATGTAAGCATTGACCGCTGATATGGTTGAATTGTGTTTAACGATTTCATTATTGTGTTCCTGAATATGCTTAACTATTTTTTGGATTTCTTGGATCCTTTCATTTGCCTTTTGGATTTGAGTTTCGATATCTTTAACTGCAACTCCAATTTCTCCTTTTGTTTTATGGATTCCACTAAGCTGGCTACGTCTGAAGGAGTCAGCGATACCTTGCTTACAGGTTGGACAGTCGTGGTTTTCTTCATAGAATTTCTCCTCTTTTTCTAATTTTTTTAGTTTGGATTCTAATTTGGTTTCTAACTGTAACAACTTGGAACTTTTCTTTTCTGTTGCCAATCTATCGGCAATCTTTTTATTCAACACATCAATGTGTTTTTGGATTAGTTCCACATCTCTCTGTAAAGTAAATGTTTGGTGTATGCTTTCTTCAACTTCTTTTTTCTTTTTGGCAATTTCTTCTTCGGAACGATTTTTGTGTTCTTCGATACTTTGTTTTTGGAAGTTAATTCTTTCTGAAGTTAAATCCATTTCATATTTGGTCTTTGTAGAATTATCTTTAATCTCCGACATTTTCTCTTTTACCAATCCATTCATTGAGGAAAAGATTTGAATGTCCAATAAGTCCTCGATAATTGCTCGTCTATCTGCTGGAGATAATTGCATGAAAGGAACAAACGATGCTGAACCAAGAATAACTACTTGAGTAAACGATTTGAAGTTTAGTTTGAGAATGAATTTCTCTAAGTGTTCTTGGTAATCTTTTGCCTTGGCATCTTGGTCAACCAACTTATCATTACAATAAACTTCAAAAATGTTTGGTTTAATACCACGAATTACTTTGTATTGTTTCTTACCAATAGCAAATTCAATCTCAACTACAGCTGCCTGATTGTTAATTGAATTTACAAGTTGTGGTTTGTTAATCTTACGAAATGGTTTACCAAAAAGACCAAAACACAAAGCATCCAGAATCGTGGATTTACCAGCACCATTATTACCAATGATGAGTGTGTTTGGTGATTTGAGTAAGTTAATCTCAGTAAAATTTTGACCGGTGGATAAGAAATTTTTCCATCGGACTTTTTGAAATATAATCATGCCTGTTCTAGGTTTAATGCCTCAACGTATAGTTCTTTCAATACGTTCTTCAGCTTATCATTATCAATGTGTTCTTCTTTAATACCATCCACAAACTTATTAATGATTGTGATAGTATCTTCTGCTTGGTCAATCATATCATCTTCTACACCTTCCGTCAAGTCTGTAAAGTCCTCGGCAATGGTAACATCGATTGGATTAACTTCATATAAGTTTGCCATAAACTTATCAAACAGATAGGGATTAGTTTTGTTGAGTACCACAACTTTAACATAGGTATTGGTAAACTTAGTTAAGTCTTTATTATTAATTTCGGTAATAGATTCTTCTTTATCATCATAAATGATACGGTGGAACATTACATTTGGGTTTTGAATAAACTCCAAATTGCGAGTGGACAAATCAAACAAGTGAAAGCCTCTAGGATCATTATAATCTTGCCAAGTAAGTTCGTAGGGGTTTCCGAGATACTTGATATTATCTTGAGAAGAACGGTGATGGTAATGGCCAGAGAATACACAATCAAAGCGATTAAAAATTCCACGGTCTAATCCTTCCTGTGATGGCATGCCACGATGCATGGCAAAACCTGAAATTTCAAAATGTCCCATACAAATATCAGCATCGGTTTCTGATAATACCTTCATAGATTGATCATAATTCTCTGGACAAATCCAAGGCATCATACAAATCGAGGTGTTTTTTACTTGAATTGTAGTGGGTTTATCAATAACATTAACATTAGAATATTCTTTGAGAAGTAAGTCTACCGAATTAACATCATTGGTATTTTTGAAATAAGTATCATGATTACCTGCCAACATATGAACTTGAATGTTCCGTTTGGCCAACTCATCAAAAAACATTTCCTTGGTTCGTTTCAAGGAATAAAAGTTTACATATTTGCGTCTATCAAAAGTATCACCAAGAATAAGAACGGTATCGATATCATTCCAATCAAGGGAAGTGAAAAAATTATCTCGATAAAAACGTTCATAGTAATCTAAAAAGTGTATAGAATCATTACGAGCACCAAAATGCTGATCAGTAATGATTGCTACATTAGTTCCTGTTTGGTTTTTTTTGGTTAACATCGTCATAATATTTAATTTCTAATATACAATCAACTGGTTTTAATTGGTTGGCAAATACGGACGCTTCATGAAAGGTATGAAATGATTTAAACCTTAGTGCGCCGCCAGTCAGATAATAACTTACTTTATACATTATATCATTCTCCTAGAAACTTTTCAATACCTTTGGGCTTCTTTACCGCTTTCTTTGCATCTTTTGCCAATTCATACGTCTCAATAAACTCCGAAATGTTATCATAGAGTTCAAATTGTTTAGAAGTACCATCTTCAAATTCCATCATTTCAAACTCATCCAAAATACCCATCTGTTCTGTGGCTTTGTATTTTACATAAGTCTGTTTCTTTTCCTTTTGAATTCTTCGTAGAAAGGCATAGTAAATGATTTGAGTAAAATAAGCAAATGGATTCTTGGACTTGGTAGGATCAAAGTTATCAAAATACATTAAACAGTTTTCAATACCATCTGCCATCATTTCATCTCGATAAGTGTAGTTGATGAAGTTAGGTTTGTGTGATAAACCTTCTGCAATTTTCATGAAACACTCTCCAATGTAGTTTGGAATAGGTGGAGGAGGAGTTTTATTCTTCTTCGCTAGTTTGGATGCTTCTTTGTAATCAATCAATGCCTTGAGAAAGTCAGCATTATTAACGTATTCTTTTTTCTTAGTCGCCATATTTACCACATAATGTTATTGACGGACGCTTGACTTTAATGTATAGTCGAGTATGTCCTTGGTTGAAAGTATTAATGTATTGTATTTCCATGATTTCCTAAATCTTCAAATTGATTCATAATATCTTGTAATTCTTCGTCAGACAAATCACTAATTTCATCCACGAGGTTCTTTGCTTTTAACAAATCTTTAATTTTTTCCACAGTATTAATATAATATTCACAGAACTCATTTTCGGGTTCCATAACAGAAAGAACATCTTTAGTATGAATTTCAATAGAATTCTTTTTAAGTAATTGAACTGGCAAGTAATGTTTCATAATTAAACCACCTTCTCTACCACGAAAATCAATACCAAACTCCATTGGTTCTTCTAAAATATAGTGGTCATTGCTCAAAGAAACATTGGCAATCAAATCTGTCCCATTCTGTAACTTGATTATTTGTGTTTTTTGTTCAAGCATTTTTTAGTCCTATTTTATATATTTTAAATGGGAACTTCTCCTCATTATATATCTTTGTTCTTTCCACAAAATGTTTTAGTGTATAATTCATGTGTTTGCCGACTCTGAGGTCGTCTGAGATGTCGTAGAGAGTTGCAAGTTCTTTTCCTTCACTCTGCCGTAAGCCTCGTCCAATACTTTGCAAAGTGCGTATGCTCGATTTAGTTGGCATTGCAAAAATAATGTTATGCAAATTCCTGATATTAATACCAGTACTAAAAGTACCAAAACTAGCCACAACAATAGCATCTTGTTCAATCTCCATGATACGTCTTATTTCTTCACGGTCTGTTGTATCTGTGCCACCGTGAACAAAAAATACTTTTCTATCACCAATACGCTCCGTGTTCTTAATCATATTGTACAGTATTTTACCATGTCGGTCAACCATTTGATATAAAACAAGTGTATTTTTACCTAAACTAACCGCAAGATTTTTAATGAATTTATTACGAGAATCGTTTGATATTAGATAATCAATTTCTTCAGCGTAAGTTTTACCTTTCATTAATTTTGATATATCATCGGCATGTTTAAGGACTAAACACTTAATTTCAAATTGTGAAACTAACTGTTGATTAATCAGTTCATTTGTGGTAATAACCTTACGAACAGGACCAAACAAACCTTCTAATACGAGTTTGTGTGTTTTTGTGCCGTCTAGAGTACCAGTTAAACCAATACGATATTTGGCATTCACACAGTTGGTAAGAATAGAAGTAAGAGATTGTGCTTTAAAGTTATGGGCCTCGTCACCAATTACATAATCAAACTGTTCAAAGTATTCTTTTGGCATCTTATATAAAGATTGCCATGTAGAAATGGTGAGAGGTTTATCGGTTTCTTTTTCTTTACCTTGGTAAATTCGGTGAACATTTAACATTTCACCATTGTTGTAATCACCAAAGTCAGAATATAATTGTTCCACCAAACTAGTGGTTGGAACTATAATAAGACCTTTTAAATTTTGGTATTCGTGGAGTTGTCGGAACAACAAGTAGATGATAAGCGATTTGCCTGAAGCTGTTGGAGATAAGAGTAACGCTCTTCTGTTTTGCATTGCGTGAACATAGGCAGCAATTTGGTGTTCTCTGACTTCAATTGGCTCTCCACGAGCATGTGGGTTAATTTTTGATATAAATTTCTTCGCATGATATTCTGAATATTCGTCTTGTATGCCAGTTACCGAATCATATTCAATGGTATAATTTCTTGATTCAGCAAACTGCTCTATGTAATTTAATAATCCTATGTATATTTGATTGTTTCTTAAATCGAACAATCTTATTTTTCCATCCCAAATTCGATTACGATATGCTGGAACAAATTGGTAACCAGGAACAAAGAATGTAAAAAACTCTGATAACTCTTGTGCTATATGTCTTTCACATTTAACCTTTAAGTATACCTCGTTTACTTTTGAAATAAACAAATCACTCATTAATAATTTTCATTTTTTTATCAAATCACTTCTTGTTTTGTTTGCCCAACTCAATTTTGTTGCTTCCGCCAACAAAGCTCTTTTATTAGGATTTAAATTGGTTGAACCTGCACACTTTCTACTACAATATTTTTGATGTATATTATAACCAGGATTAAAATATTTTTCACAATTTACACAATATCTACTGTGGTCAACTTTATTTTTTCTTTGACCTGAAAAATTATTACCTTTTATTTTTTCAGACCTTTTTTTGGATCCTTGTTTTTGTTTTTCCGTTCTATCATCACCTTTTAATAGTGATTTTGGACTAACTTTGCCTTTTCGTGAAGGTGGAATATCACCACCTTTATTAATATTCCAACCAATGTTTTCGGCTGGACGAAATACGGTTTCTATTCTTTTAGCATCATATTCATCCAAATTCTCAACAAGTTTTACTATTTCTACATCTTCTTTACTACACCGATTTTTTAGGTGTTTGTTTTTATTGTTGTGTTTATGCTCTTTGAATCTTTCTTCCACTTGTTTTGAAGTAATACCAACATAACCTTCTTTAAAAGGGTCTTGGTGTTCGGAAGATTTTATCCAATAAACTGTATACATAATATTATTTATAACAAATGAAATCTATGAGTTGCTAGTTTCCACCTATAAATCGTTCCCATTGGATAAAATCACGGAGTTGAAAAGTTCTAGATTTCAATTCCGACATAATGGATTCTAAAACAGATACCGTTTCTTCATGATATACTTTCTTTTCTAACATCTTGATTAAATCATCATCACCTTCTAAGTAGGCATTGATATCAGACTTTAATACAAATTGAAAAGGTTGCCATCCACGAGAATCC
>Ga0007805_1000212_pt1 | contig 21100 bp, 23 predicted proteins | sample CryBogCBE24Aug09_FD_71231 | JGI IMG/M metagenome (GOLD analysis project Ga0007805, IMG submission 71231) | Freshwater microbial communities from Crystal Bog, Wisconsin, USA - CBE24Aug09 | ecosystem: Environmental > Aquatic > Freshwater > Lake | place: Crystal Bog, Wisconsin, USA | collected... | reverse complement strand
TGTAACGTCTGTATCAAATACTGCAGTATCAATTCCTTCTGGTGCTTTTTTAGATAGTAATAATGTAATATTTTTAAACAATACTACAATTACTTCGAGTGTTACTATACCATCAGGTACAGGTGCTTTCTCTGTTGGTCCTATTTTGCAAGCACCAGGAACAACATTTACTATTTCAGCCAATTCAAGATATATCGTATTCTAATATGACATTTCAAATTACTACACCTAATGGCGGATCTGATTCACTAAATTTTAAAAATTTTGGTGGTACTTCTATTGGCTCAATTACGGCTACTGATGGTTCTGGTTTACAGATTCAACCAACAGGAAGTAATACATTACAAGTAGTTGGAACAAAATGGGATAATAATACTGGTGGCGTTGAAATTATTAATAGTAGTAGTTCTGTTGGCGCAGCATTAACTTTATTACCTTCAGCATCTTCTGTTGGTCCAAATGGATGGTCTGTATATGCAGGTGCTTCTGGTGCTGCAATTGGTGATGGTTCAATTGGTTTTTGGAATCATACAACATTTTCCACAACACAAAATAGTAACCCAGCAACGGGTAGTGGTGGTGCACCAAAATGGTGGCTGAACGGTTCAGGACAAATGCGTGTTCCAAATCAACCTGCTTGTTTGATTGCTTGTCAATCAAATGACATAACATGGTCAACTAATAGTGTTATTAATTATGGTGGCACGAGTGGTTCAAATAATGTATCGACAAAAGTATTTGACCAATATAATTCTTATAATTTTTCAAACGGAAGATTTACCGCACCTATAACAGGTACGTATTTTATTTCAGCAACAGTTAATGGTCAAACAGGAAATGTGCCTAGAGCAGCAATACGAGTTAACGGTACTGTTTTTGGAAACTCAAATGGCATACATTTTAGAGGAAATTCCACATTAACTGCTGGTGGTGATTTGGACCAAAAAACTATGTCAATTGTATTACAATTAAATACCGGAGATTATGTCGATTTTTATTGTTATCAAGGAACATTTGATACATTTCATGCAAATTATTTTTGTGCATATATGGTGGGATAATAAATATTTTTTTAAAAAGGTTATAAAATGGCAACTTATACAATTACATTAACAGACGCAGAAGATAAAGCAATTCATTATGTTGCTAATTCTGCACAAGAATGGATTGACAATGTAGTACACGAAAGATGTCGTATAGCTATGGAACAAATTGTTCAAGAGCACGTTACTACACAATTATCAGCAGGCCAACCTTTAGCCGGTACTACACACGAAGAAATTGTTTTAAATGTAGATATTAAATCTGCATATCAAAAAAATTTGGATGCTTTACAAGCTGCACAACAAAATAATTAATGACCACACTAAATTCTGTACCTAATGGATTACTCAGTACTGTTGATGCAACAGGAACTTTGACCGTTCAAACAAATAGCGTTAATGCTTTGGCAATTGATAACAATCAAAATGCCACAATGAATTACATCAGCGCACAGAATACTTTTGGTTTTAAGAATAGAGTTATTAATGGCGCAATGAATATTTGGCAAAGAGGCACAAGCTTTTCAATTGCTAGTGGTAGCTTTGTTTATACAACAGATAGATGGTGTGTAATTTCTAGTGTTACTGGTACTAGCGGAACAGTTTCTCAGTCAACTAGCGTTCCAACGGGCGCAGGAAATATATTTCCTTATAGTATTAAAGTACAAAGAAACTCTGGAGTAACAGCTACAGGTGCAATTAATATTTTGCAAGTTGTTGAATCGACTAATATGTATGATTTAGCTGGCCAATCTGTAACTTTATCTTTTTGGATAAAAGCTGGTGCAAACTATACTGGTGGTTCAATAAACCCCATAGTACAAACGGGAACAGTTGCCGACCAAGGTTCTACTAACTTTTATAGCTGGACCGGAACAACATATCCAATTGCAGGAAATAACGTCACGCCAACAACAACATGGACAAAGTATTCAGCAACAGGAACTATTCCTAGTAATGCCTTAGAGCTTGGTATAACATTTGTGCCGACCGGATTTACAGGTACGGCTGGAGCAGACGATTCTTATTATATTACCGGCGTTCAATTAGAAAAAGGAAGTATTGCAACTCCTTTTGATTACAGAGATTATGGTCGTGAATTACAAATGTGCCAAAGATATTATGAACAAGATGCATGGTCTGCGGTTGGTGTAAACACCAATGGATCAAATATTAACTGGATAATGTTTTACAAAGTGCCCAAAAGAGCAACACCAACACTATCTGTTAGTGGAACTGTAACTTTTCAAGGAATTGCAGCTGGTATATCACAAGGTGCTGCAAGCGGAAATATCAATTGGATTGTTGGTGGCACAAGTAGGTCTGGATCAACTTATCAAGCGTATTATGTAACATCCGATTCTGGTGGTTGGTATTCTTCAGCGGAATTATAAATTATGTATAAATTAATTAATATTACAACAACAAATCTTCAATGGGTTCAACGAATTTCTGATGGCGCATCTATTCCTTTTGATGAACACAACACCGATTACCAAGAATATCTAAAATGGATTGCTTTAGGTAATACACCACAATCCGCTAATACATAGGATAAGAAATGTCATTAACATTTGACGGCACCAACGGATTAATTCCAGTATCATGGACAACTTCTAATCGTCCATCGAGTCCTGCTGTTGGTCAATCAGGATTTAATACAACTACTGGTTATGCTGAATATTGGAATGGCAGTCAATGGGCTACTTATGGAAATATATCTCCTCCATCTGTTTCATATTTAATTGTTGCAGGTGGTGGTGGCGGAGGAGGTAGTGCATATTATGCTGGCGGTGGTGGCGCAGGAGGATTTTTAACCGGCACACAAACAGTTACCACAGGAACTGTTTATAATATTTCTGTTGGTGCCGGAGGTTCTGCTGGCGGAGGCGGTGCGCCAGGAGTTCAAGGTTCACCATCATCATTTTCTGCCGTTTCAACTACTGCTGTTGGTGGAGGTTATGGCGCCAATGGTAACAACACAAATCAATTAGGAGGACCAGGAGGTTCGGGTGGCGGAGCTTCCGGTACCGGATCTGTTCCATCTGGAACACCTGGAGTAAGTGGAGGATCTGGAACACCAGGACAAGGAAATCCAGGTGGCGCCTCATATGATATTTCAGGTACAGGAGCAGGCGGTGGTGGTGGCGGTTCAGCGGCGGCCGGAGGAAATGCTTCAAATAATCAAGGCGGTGCAGGAGGATCAGGTACTTCATCTTCAATTACAGGCACATCTGTTTATTATGCGGGTGGTGGTGGTGGCGGAGGCGGTTCATCTGCTGGTACTGGAGGAGCTGGAGGTAATGGAGGTGGTGCTACAGGCGCAGGACCAACTAGTGCGGGTAGTGCAACAGCTTATACCGGAGGCGGCGGTGGCGGTGGATCAGGACCAACTCAAAATGGTAGTAGCGGAGCTTCTGGAGTTGTTATTATTTCTTATCCAAACACTTATAAACTTGCGGCGGCTACGGGCACATACACATTAGTTAATACTGGCGGTAATTACATTTACACATTTACTGGATCAGGTTCAATTACCTTCTAATTCGCACAACATAAATAGTCCATCATAGGAGAAATTGATGGCAACAATAACAAACAGAGCAGACTTTACAAGCTATTGCCTTCGTAGATTAGGTGCTCCAGTAATCGAAATCAACGTAGACCAAGACCAAATATCTGACCGTATCGATGATGCGTTACAGTATTGGCAAGATTATCATTTTGATGGTCTACAAAAGGTTTACTGGATTCATTACATCACACAAACTGATATCAATAACCAGTATTTGGATGCCACTCAAGCGGTAGACCAAGATGGTAATGCCATTGAACTGGCTGGTATTACTCGTATTTTCCCACTTACCGATTCACAGGCAACTATCAATATGTTCGACCTGCGTTATCAGTTACGCTTAAACGAATTATACGACTTCACCTCCGCATCGTACATCAACTATAACCTCACACAACAACACTTACGTTCTCTGGAGATTCAGTTTACTGGAGAAGTTCCTATTCGATTCCAAAGACATATGCAAAGACTGTATATTGATTGGGCATGGGGCAACTATGAAGCACCAGTAGGTCAGGTAGTGGTAGCCGAGGCATATGCGGTAATTAATCCAGATTTCTATACTTTGGTATGGAATGACCGTTGGTTAAAAGAATATGCTACCGCTTTGATTAAAAGAACATGGGGTAATAACCTTTCTAAATTTGCCGGTTTACAATTACCAGGTGGCGTTACATTAGATGGCAAAACTCTTTATAATGAAGCTTGTGGTGAAATTGAGCGATTAGAGAAAGAAATGGAAATGAATTATGGTGCTCCTCTTGAATGGTTCATGAACTAATATGCTCACCAATCCTTACTTTAATAACTATGGTTCAATTGCTGAACAGAGAGTAATCGAGGACTTAATTGTTGAATCAATTAAGGTAATGGGTTTTCAGGCATATTATTTGCCTAATGATAATGATTCGGCAAGAGACCTTCTATACGGTGAAGATCCAGTTAAAAAATTCAAAGATGCTTTTCCATTGGAAATGTATCTTTCTAATTCTATGGAATATTTGGGTGAAAAAGAATTCTTTTCTAAGTTTGGTCTTGAAATTAAAAACAATGTTCAAGTCATTCTCTCTAAGCGTTCTTTTTCATTAAGAGTACCACAAAATACTTTTACCAGACCACGAGAAGGTGATTTGATTTATGTTCCATTTTTAAATGGCACAGGTGAGTTGTTTGAAATTAAATTCACAAATCAAACAAAAGACTTCTTCATGTTGGGTCGCCAAGTACCATATTTCTATGAATTAGAATTAGAGAAATTCAAATACTCACAAGAAATTATTCAATCTGGTGTGGCAGATATTGATGCCATTGTTACGGACTCTGCTTACACATTACACTTGAATATTGATACTCGTTTGTTAACCACATATAGTGCCAATTCTTGGTCATCCGCTATCTACAATGCTGGATTTATTAATATTAATACAACAAGTCCAAAACTGGTTGCTTTATTGAATAGTTTACAAGTAGGCGATTCTTATTCTTATGTGATTGGTTCAAATACAATTACACAACCAGTTACTTCAGTAACAGTTGCCGGTTCTTTGTATCGTATTCAAACATCAAATACAATCTCAGGAACAGTCACGGCATTTACTGCACCACTTTTAGGTGGCAACGGTGTCAATTACAGCAAAGGCGAATTGGTGTATCAATCATCAGACACAACACAGGCAAATGCTACCACAGTTGCTTATGTTTCTTCTTGGTTACCATCAACAGGTATTCTATCAGTCACCAATATTGCTGGCGAGTTTGAACCTGCAGTATACATTTATGGTGCTTCAAGCAATGCAGTATACGCTTTGGCCAATTTTGATCCATTGAATTCTCCTGCTAAGAAAGAGCAATACGATAATGAGTACATTCAATCTTCAGCAAATTCTATTATAGATTTTTCTGAAACAAATCCTTTTGGTAGCATATAATGGCAAATACATTTTATAATCGTATCATTCGTAAACTCGTTGTAGGTTTTGGTAACCTATTTGATGAGATTACTTTGGTGCGTTACAATCCAGACAATTCAGAAGCACAACGTTTTGTTGTACCTATTGCTTATGCTGCAAAAGAATTATATGTGCAACGTATTGAAGGTGATCCTAACTTAGACAAAAAAGTTCAGATGACTTTACCTCGTATGTCATTTGAAATGAATGGACTAACATACGATGCCACAAGAAAACAAAATACCAATATTAGACAATTTTCTCAAACTAGTGCAGGTGTTGTGTCTCAGTATAATCCTGTGCCTTACAATTTTGATTTTAATCTTTACATTTATGTTCGTAACATTGAAGATGGAACCCAAATTATTGAACATATATTACCATACTTTACACCTGATTATACTATCAAACTAAATTTGATACCTGAAATGGGTATCATTAAAGAAGTTCCTATTGTATTAAATTCAACAACATCAGAAGTAACATATGAAGGACTAAGAGATACTGATCCTCGTATGATTATTTGGACATTGAATTTTACGGTCAAAGGATTTATTTTTGGTGCCGTATCTTCTACTGGTTTGATTAAAACTTCTATCACTAATATTTTCAATGAAATTACTAGTGCTGATACTATACAGTTTAATATGGGAACATCTGGTGTAGGAACATATCAAGTTGGTGAAATTGTATACCAAGGTTATTCTTTAGCGATGTCTACTGCATCTGCTAAAGTAGTTTACTATAATAATAACACATTACAATTAACCGAAATCAATGGTAACTTTGTATCTAATCAACCTATTATTGGTTCAGTAACTAATGCAAATTATACATTTACATCTTATCAGGTACAACCATTGAAGTATGCTGAAATTGTTGTTGTGCCTAATCCAACAGATGCAAATGCTAATTCTGCTTACACATACACAACAGTTATTTCTGAACCAATTGCCAATTCAGCCAATGTGGTTATTCCAACAAATACGTCATACGATATCGATTTGACCACAGAAAACAAATACATAGACTTATTGTAAAGAGTAAAAAATGCCAACAATATTACAGTTCAAACGATATGCCAACACCGTTGTTGCAAACACAGCGGGGGCGGATGGTGAATTAATTATTGATGAAACCAATCATACTGTTACAGTACATGATGGCGTTACATATGGTGGTACTCGCTTAGCAACAGAAACTTATGTTGTCAATCAAGTTCAAACTATAAACAATTTAGCTAATACAGAATTTTATTTAACACAATATGCGGCTAATACTGCAAACTCATCTTCAGCAAATACCATTTATTTGTCTGGTGTAAACGCTACACAAAATTCTAATATTGCTTTATTGTTTGCTATTGATGCTTGGCAGAATACAATTGACCAGATTCAAACTGCCAATATTGCTGCAGCATTTAATCAAGCAAATACATCTGCAAATTTGGCACAAGCGGCATACAATGCTTCAAATTCTGCCAACTCTTTAGCATTAACGGCATTCAATCGAGCAAATACAGTTAATGGTGCCATCTATATTACTAACTCAGTATTGACAAGTGTAAACAATTCAGATTTTCAGTTTACCACTAATGGTCAGAATTTCTTTATGAGAGCAACTGGTGGTTTACAATTACCGGGTACAATTACTTTTGCTGATAGTACAGTTCAATCTACTGCTTTTTCTAGTGCAGTTTATAATACAATCAATTCTGCTTTCACACAAGCAAATACTGCGGCAACGATTGTTCCACAAAATGCTCAAGCAGCAAACTACACTTTGGCAAATACTGATGCAGGTAAGCATTTATATTATACAAACGGTTCTGCCGTAAATTTGTATATTCCTTGGACATCAAATACAACATACGCCAATGGTACAACCATTACTATTATTTCTCATACAAGTTCAAACGTAACAGTAACACCAAATACTGGTGTTACGATGTATCTTGCTGGTAATACAACAAGTGCATCACGAAATGTTACAACATACGGCATGGCCACATTAATTATGACTGCCGCAAACACATGGTATATTAACGGTACTGGAGTGTTCTAATGTTGTCTGCAATGATGATGATGAATAATAATGTGATTTCTTTAAATACAAACACATCAAGTTTGGTTACAGGAAATGTAACATATTTACTTGACATGGCAAACTATGTATCAGGTAATACTTGGCCAGACACAAGTGGGAATGCTCGTAACTTTACCTTTTATACAGGTTCTGGCACAACTGTTCCGTGGACAAACACTTCTAATGTGATTAATTTAGGAACTACCACAGCATATTTCCATGCAAACAATGCCAATTGGGCTAAAGCACCTAGTGCATTTATGAATGCTAGCGTAAGTTATACTAAAGGTGCAGTAATTCGTGGTAACGGCACTTCGGGTGCCCCGATGGGTGCAGGTTATTTACAATGTTCTGTTGAGGCAAGAGACACAACTTGGTTTAACAATGGTACACCTTATTTTGCCGCTGGTAACCACACTTCTTCTGCGTACACCGATGTATTACAATCTACTGGATCAGAAAGTGCAAACACTTGGTATTATGTAAGTGTTACATTTAGTCCTTCATCTGGATGGACATTGTATGTAAATGGTAGTCTTGTTGGAACAAGTGCTACAACTGCGGTAGGACCAACAGCAACCACACCGGTAATTGGTGCCACACAAACGTTACCAGGATTTAATGGCGATATTGCAGCTGCTCATGCATATAATAGAGCTTTATCAGCCGCAGAACACTTACAAAATGCTAACTATTGGCTTTCACGATATAACGGATCCGTACCGGCATAACTATATAAATACTACAATTAGGGTATAGAAAATGGCAAAGACACTACAATTTAGACGATATACAACCGCCAATTTGGCATCAATTGTTCCAGCAACTGGAGAATTGATTGTTGATACAACACAAAACACCGCTACAATTGGTGATGGCACAACTTTTGCTGGTTGGTATCTGACTACTCAAGCACAAAACAATGCTAACGTTGCAATTCAAAACGGAATTAATGCGACTCAAAATACTGGCATTACAACTGCGGCCGCAAATACCATTTATTTGAGTGGTGTTCAAACAACACAAAATGCTAATATTGCTGCAGCATTTACTTTAGCCAATACACGAGCATCTTTTGGTGGTTATACCGCTAACTCAATTATTTTTGCTAATAGTGCTGGTTATCTTTCCAATACTTCAAATCTTCAATTCATAAGTTCAAATAATGCACTACAAACAACCGGTTTAATTACTACAACTGGTAATGGTATCGGTTATGCTACAGGTTCAGGTGGTCTTGTAACTCAAGCAACAAGTAGAACAACTGGTGTAACATTAAATAAACCATCAGGCCAAATTACATTGTTCTCACAAGCAATGGCAAATACAACTGCAAATACTTTTGTGTTTACAAACTCAACAATTGGTGCCAATGATTTTATTATGTTCAATCATTGGTCTGGCGGTACAATTGGTAACTATGTAATTGCTTCTAATACTGGTGTTGGTATTGCTAACGTAACTATTCGTGCAATCAATACTGTTGCAGCTGAAGCTCCTGTTTTACAATATGTTGTAATTAAAGGTGCTGCATCTTAATAATTGAAATAATATTATGTCATTAAATATTGGAACAGGAATAACAATAGGTCCTGGAATTTCTTTTTCTCAGTCTACTGGTTCTGGCGGTAGTGGTGGAGGTGGAGGCGGTGGTGGAAGTTATCCAACATTTACCTTTTCTGGTTTGTCTCAACCATTTACTGTTAGAAATATTGTAATTACTCCTGATGGTTTAACAGTATACGGCGTATATAATAACAATATTAACGTTGCTACTTTGGGAAGTCTATATGATTTAACCAGTTTTACAAATGGTTCTGCTTTTAATTATCCTTTTGATGTTACTATTAATCGTACACCTACATTAGCATTTAATGCCAATGGCACCAAAGCAATCACAGTTATTGGTAATGGTCAACAAACTGTATCTTCATATAATTTGGCAACACCTTATGTAATGAGTTCGTTAACCGGATCTCAAACATATTCAACGGGCGGAGGTCTTACCATACCTCAACAACCAACGCATTTGTTATTTGCTAATAGTGGTATGATTGGATATGTTTTTGTAGGAACATCAATCTATCAATGGAATCTAACGTCAGCATACGATATTAATTCTTTTTCTGGTACAGCGGCTAAATCTATTGACTTATCAACATTGTTTAGTCTTAATTCTTTTAATCCACCTTCATCTTTTGCTTTAAGTAGTGATGGTAAGGTTGGTTATATAAGTAGTTTAGGTAATTCTTTTAATGGATCAGTAATTCAATTTAGTCTCTCTACGCCTTTTGATGTCAGCACTATTCAGTCTCCTGCTCTTAATGAAATTACTGGTTTTGGTGGATATGGTTCTTATCTAGGTACCGCATTGAGTCCTTCAGGCAAAAGATTATTTGTATCTGGCAAAAATAGTTCGGGACAAGACACACTCTTCCAGTTTAACGGAGTATAAAATACTATTATGAATGAATTGAATAAAAATTTGTCTGAAATATTTGATGTGACACCTGTGCCAGAAGAAAAGAAAGAAAAACTTCCTACGGTATCTGCCAAATATAATAAACCAGATATTGAATCTGACTTGACAGACGCATATCAACAGTCTAAAGAAAACCTTCAAGGTATTATTGACCAAGGCCATGAAGCCATGGAAGAAATACTTAATATTGCCAAGGCAGGACAACATCCACGAGCATTTGAAGTTTATGGCACACTACTTAAAAATATGGTGGACGCAAACAAAGAATTATTAAATATTCAAAAGCAAATGCGTGAGATGGATAAAAAGAAAGAAGTCAATAATACCACAATTGACAAAGCAATTTTTGTTGGTTCTACGGCAGACTTAGGCAAACTATTAAAAGATAATGGCCACAAGTAAACAATCCTATCGTGATAATCCTTTACTCAAACGAGTAGGAATTCAACAGAGTTATACACAAGAGCAATTTGATGAATATGTCAGATGTGCTAAAGACCCCATTTATTTTACCAAATACATTAAGATTATTACACTAGATGAAGGTCTAGTGCCTTTTGATATGTACGAATTTCAAAAGGACATGATTAATACTTTTCATGATAATCGTTTTAGTATTGTTAAATGTCCTCGTCAGGTTGGTAAAACCACAACTGCCGTAGCGTATCTTCTTTGGACTGTTCTGTTTAAAGATTCTCAATCGATTGCTGTTCTTGCCAACCGTGGTGGTACTGCTCGTGGTATTTTAAGTAAACTACAATTAGCATATGAAAACTTGCCAATGTGGTTGCAACAAGGTGTTGTAGAATGGAACAAAGGCCGTATTGAATTAGAAAATGGTTCTGTAATTGTTGCCGATTCCACCTCTAGTTCTGCTTCTCGTTCTGGTTCTTTTAACATTGTGTTCTTAGACGAGTTCGCTTTCGTACCATCCAATATCGCTTATGACTTTATTACCTCAGTTTATCCTGTGATTACTGCTGGTACAAAAACAAAAATTATTATTGTATCTACACCAAATGGTATGAATTTATTCTACAAAATTTGGAACGATGCAATCAACAAGAAGAATAATTATACTCCTTTTGAAATTCATTGGTCTATGGTACCAGGCCGTGATGAAGAATGGAAAGAAGAAACGATTAAAAATACTTCTGAACACCAGTTCCGTCAGGAGTTTGAAACTGAGTTCTTAGGTTCTACCAATACTTTAGTCTCTGCCACCAAGTTACAACAATTGGCTTATCAACAGCCTATTCTTGAACACGACATGATGAAGATTTATAAAAATCCTGTCAAGTCTGATGGTGAGGCACAAAAAGAACATATGTACGCTATTTGGGTTGACGTATCGGAAGGCAAAGGTCTGGACTCATCCGCTTTCTCTGTAATCGATATTTCTACAATGCCGTATGAACAAGTGGCCACATATAAGAGTTCTTCAATTTCTACTTTGTTATTTCCAACCGTCATCTATAATGCCGCTAGACTGTATAATGATGCTTATGTTTTGGTAGAAATTAACAATACTCCACAGATTGCTGACATTTTACACCAAGATTTAGAATACGAAAATCTGTTTAAAGTGTTTACAGGTAACAAAAAACCACAACAGTTGTCTGGTGGTTTTGCAAGAGGTGTTCAATTAGGTCTTAAAATGTCTACCCAAGTCAAACGAATTGGTTGTTCAAATCTAAAGACCTTGATTGAAAGTAACAAACTGATTATCAATGATTTTGATACCATTTCAGAATTAACAACATTCGTAGCCAGCAAGAGTTCTTTTGCCGCTGAAGATGATGCTAATGATGACATGGTCATGGGTTTAGTAATGTTTGCGTGGGCAACCACACAAAAATACTTTAGAGAAATTGTTGCTCATGATGTCCGTAAGACGCTTCAACTTGAAAATATGAATCAAATGGATGAAGATGTTCTACCGGCACCAGTCATAGAAAACGGTTTAGAACATGATTTTATGATGGAAGGTGGCGATGTTTGGGAAAAGGCAGACTCTCAGGAAACATACGCTCAATATTTTAGAGAATTTGGTCGTTAAAACTCTAAATACCGTGTTACATAAATATCACTATGGTATCATAACTGCCAAATAAATCAATATTCAAGGAGATAACAAATGGCATTTCAAATCTCTCCAGGCGTAAATGTTTCCGAAATAGACTTAACAACAGTCGTTCCTTCGGTTCTAACTACTGCCGGTGCTTTTGCTGGGGCTTTTGTATGGGGTCCAGTAAATAAAATTATTCAAGTAGATAGCGAAATTACTTTAGCAAGACGTTTTGGTAATCCAGACTCTAACACATATCAATCATTCTTTACCGCTGCTTCTTTCTTGGCTTATGGTAATAATCTTCAATTGGTTCGTGCCGCTAACTCTGCTTCTTACAACGCTTCTTCAAACGTAAGCGCAATTACTGGTTTGGTAACAAGTACTGTTCAAGTACAAAACAAAGATGTATTCCAAGCACAATACTTGCAAAACTTGACCAACGGTAATGCTTATGGTCCAGTCGTTGCTCGTTATCCAGGTGCTCTTGGTAACTCATTAACCATTTCTGTTCTTGATGCTGGCTTAGCTAATACTTTTGCCACATGGAACGTAAACGGTGTTGGTGTCTCTAGTTACTTCACTTCTGCTCCTGGTACATCTGCTCAGGCAGCTGCACTTGGTGCCTCTAATGATGAAATTCACATGGTAGTTGTTGATACTGGTGGTTTGTTCTCCGGTACAAAAAATACTGTTCTTGAAGTATTCCCATTCATGTCTAAAGGCGCTGACGCCAAAGATTCTTTGGGTAACTCAAACTACTACAAAAACTACATCTACAATAATTCACAGTACATTTATGTAATGGATCCTCCACAGTATTCAAATACTGCTACTACATGGGGTAAAAACCTAGCAAATACAAACTTTGCCACATTAGGTAATAATCCAACTACTGGTCCTAACTATGTAACATTAGGCAATGGTGCTGATGCTCAACCTACTGATGCTGATTTAGAAACTGCTTATCAGTTGTTCCAAAATGCTGATGCCGTTAATATTGACCTAGTAATGACAGGTTCTGCTGACGTAACAGTTCAACAGTATGTAATTGATAATATTGTTAATTATCGTAAAGACTGTGTGGCATTTGTATCGCCTCCTTCTTCAGCAGTTATCAATCAACCAGGTTCTGAAGCTTCTAACATTGTAACATGGAACACTTCTTTGGCTCGTTCAACATCTTATGCTTTCGCCGATTCTGGTTGGAAGTATATGTTTGACAAGTATAACAACGTATATCGTTGGATTCCATTGAATGGTGACATGGCTGGTCTTTGTGTAAATACAGATAACATTCGTGATCCATGGTTCTCACCTGCTGGTTTCAATCGTGGTAACTTAAAGAATGTTGTTAAGTTGGCATGGAATCCAAACAAGACATACCGTGATACATTGTATGCTTCAGGTATCAATCCTGTTGTAACATTCCCTGGAAACGGTACAATTCTTTATGGTGACAAAACTCTACAAGCAAAACCATCGGCATTTGACCGTATCAATGTTCGTAGATTGTTCATCGTATTGGAAAAGACTATTGCAATTGCTGCCAAGTATTCATTGTTTGAGTTTAATGATTCATTCACACAAGCACAATTTGTTGCCTTAGTAACTCCATTCCTTCGTGATGTTAAAGGTCGCCGTGGTATTACAGACTTTAAAGTAGTTTGTGATTCTACAAATAACACTCCACAGGTTGTTGATTCTAACCAGTTTGTTGGTGATATTTACATTAAACCTGCTCGTTCAATCAACTTTATCCAATTGAACTTTGTTGCAGTTAGAACAGGTGTTGACTTTACTGAAGTCGTTGGACAGTTCTAATAAATAAAGAATATAGGAGATAACAATGACATTCAACGTAGCAGAATTTAGAGCGAATCTGATTGGTGACGGTGCCCGTCCCAATCTATTCCAGGTAACTTTAACATTGCCTACATTTGCTAATAATTCATCCGCAGCCGGTAACAAAATTCAGTTTATGGCAAAATCAGCACAACTGCCAGGTTCTACAATTGGTCAGGTACCAATTTATTACTTTGGTCGTGAAATGAAATTTGCTGGTAACCGTACTTTTGCTGACTGGACTTTACAGATTATCAACGATGAGGATTTCTTAATCCGTAATTCAATGGAATCTTGGATGAATGCTATTCAGAGCCATGCAGGTAACTTACGCAGTGCCGCAGCACAAAACAACAACACTTACCAAGTTGACGCTTTAGTAACTCAATATGGTAAAGAAGGCAACGCTATTAACACATATAAGTTTGTTGGTATGTTCCCTGTTGATGTTGCTCCGATTGATTTAGATTGGGGTTCAAATGATACCATTGAAGAATTTGGCGTAACATTTGCATACCAATACTGGACAAACGCAGCAAGTACAGACGCTTAAGTTTTATAATTTTACGGAAGGGACTACGGTCCCTTTCATTATGTTTTTTTGAATTGGAAAAAGTAATATGGCAAATGACAACAAGTTCTCTCTCTTTGGTTTTACAATTGCTCGGAAGCAGTCAAATGACGCTCAAGCCGTGGCACCATCTTTCTCGCCACCAAATAATGATGATGGCGCTCTCACCATCACATCCGCAGCATACTATGGAACTTATGTTGACTTAGATGGTACTGCCAAAAATGAAGTAGAACTCATTTCTCGTTATCGTGAGATGGCAATGCAACCAGAAATTGAAGCTGCCATTGATGATATCGTGAATGAAGCCATCTGTCAAGACGATGATGGTAAGAACATTAAATTGGTACTTGATGATTTACAAGTACCAGAAAAAATTAAAAATGCCATTAAAGGTGAGTTTGCAACAATTCTCCGTTTGTTAAATTATAACAATTTGGCACAAGATATTTTCCGCCGTTACTATGTTGACGGCAGAATGTACTACCATATTATTATTGACCGTGATAAACCAACTGAAGGTATCAAAGAATTACGATATGTTGATCCTCGCAAGTTGAAAAAAGTTCGTGAGATTAAGAAGAAAAAAGACGAGCGTACCGGTGTGGAGATGATGAATGTTATTAATGAATATTATATCTTCAATGATAAGGTTACTACTGGTTCTAGTAGCAATTTTGGCCCTGTTGGTGTCAGAATTACCACAGATTCCATTATCTCTGTTGTTTCTGGTCTCATGGATTCTCGCCGTGCCGTGGTATTGTCTTATATTCATAAAGCAATTAAACCGCTAAACCAGTTAAGGATGATTGAAGATGCCACAGTCATTTATCGTATCAGTCGTGCTCCTGAACGCCGTATTTTTTATATTGACGTGGGTAACCTTCCAAAATTAAAGGCGGAGCAATACCTCCGTGATATTATGGTGAAGTACAAGAACAAGTTGGTCTATGATGCCAACACCGGTGAAGTTCGTGATGACCGTAAGTTCTTGTCAATGATGGAAGATTTCTGGTTACCTCGCCGTGAAGGTGGAAAAGGTACAGAAATTTCTACTTTACCTGGTGGTCAAAACTTAGGTGAGTTGGAAGATGTTAAATACTTTGAAAAGAAATTATACAAGGCACTTAACGTACCAGTCTCTCGTTTAAATCCAGAGCAATCAGGATTCTCTCTTGGTCGTACCAATGAGATTACCCGTGACGAATTAAAGTTTGCTAAATTTGTTGACCGTATGCGCAACAAGTTTGCTGATTTGTTTGACCAAGCATTAAGAGTTCAGTGCGTTCTCAAAGGTATTTGTACCAATGAAGAATGGAATGATTTTAAAGAACACATCTATTATGATTTCATTAAAGACAATAACTTTAGTGAACTTAAAGATGCGGAGTTGATGAAAGAACGGTTGTCTTTGTTGTCGGCTGTAGATCCATACACAGGTCGTTACTTCTCACAAAATTGGATTCAACAAAACGTATTGCGTTTAACTGATGATGAAATCAAGAAAATGCAGACTGAAATTGATGAAGAAAAAGAGATGGGTCTAGGTTTACCTGTTGGTGTTGGTAATGAAGTGGCACAACAAATGATGATGTCGAATGTGCCACAACAACCAGTAAATCCTGCTGATAAAGAGGATACCAACGAATCAACTATTACTAAATTGAAGCGTATATTATAAATATTTTATTTGGAGAACAAAATGGCAGATTATTCTACCCGTAACATCATTGATTATGCAATGGACCAAGATGCAGTAAATTTTAGAAGCGAACTCTATGGTGCAATTCACGATAAAGTGGCCGCACATATTGCCGCAGCAAAACAAGCTGTGGCACAGAACATTTTTCCTTCAGATGAGGAAAGTGTTGATACCGATGAAACACCTACCGAATAAGATATAAATATATCATCTATTTAAACAAGGCAGAAAATGGCAAATAAATTTACCTATCAAGTGTTGAGAGATACTACAACAGATGCTGTTATCAAATTAACAGGTACTTTTGACGGTTCTAGTGGAAACGAATCAAACGTTTCTCGTATTTCTGCAAACACTTTGGCAAACGCTTTAGCAAACAACGGACTTTTATTGTCCACACAAAATGCCAATACTGCTTTGCCATACTATGATTTACAACTTACAGGTTTAAAGTATTATGTAAACTTTCCAGTATCTTCACCTATTGGTTCTGTTGAACTGTTTTGGTCTGGTAATAATACAGGTACCGCAGCATCATCTTATGCAAACTCAGCAACCATTTTCCATTTACAAAGTCAAGGCGAGTTTGGTTTAGGTGAGCAGTTACCTTCTATTACCAATAATTCAGGTACTGGCGCAGCAAATACTGTTGGTAACGGAGACTTAGGTATTCAAACTACTGGTGCTACCGCTAACTCATCATACACTTTAATTGTTTCTGTTCGTAAGAATAACGCAATGTACCAACGTGGTCAGTTGAGCGATCCAGCAGCATTCAACTATGGTCAATACTCACTAAAACCATAATTGAAATGTTAACCTTTAAAGAATTCTTAAATGAATCTAATGTACAAAAGGTTGGCAGAAAAAGAGTTATTAGAGTTCGTGTAAGAAAAGGTAAGATACAGAGAAACAAAACCTTTTCTTCTATGCCTGGTTGGACAATTCGTGGTGGTAAGTTAGTACGAATGGACTATAAAGAGCGTAGAGATAGAAAATTAGGTGCTCAAATGGCACAACATAAGAAAGCAGCAAAGTTGCAACAGACAATAAGAAAAGCCAAGATATCAAAAATTAAAAGAGGCGCATTAGGACTATGAAACTTATTAAAGAAATTTACGAAACGGTAAATTATATTACCGAAGGCACAGATGGTAAAAAAGAACTTTTTATCGAAGGTCCTTTTTTAGTTTCTGAAAAGAAAAACAAGAATGGCCGCCTATACGAATACAACACGATGAAGAAAGAAGTTCATCGTTACACCGAAGAATATATTAATAAAAATCGTGCTTTTGGAGAACTAGGTCATCCTGATACTCCAACCATTAACTTAGACCGTGTATCACACATGATTGTTGGTCTCAAAGAAGATGGTCACCAATGGATTGGTAAAGCTAAAATTCTTGACACTCCTATGGGTCAAATTGCTCGCCAATTGATTGAAGGTGGCGCCCAATTAGGTGTATCGTCAAGAGGTATGGGTTCATTGAAAAACGTTAATGGTGTAAACGTTGTTCAGAACGATTTTTATCTAGCCACAGCGGCAGATATAGTAGCAGATCCTTCTGCGCCTGGTGCATTTGTACAAGGTATCATGGAAGGTAAAGAATGGATGTTAGTAAATGGTGTTTGGACAGAACAATATGTTGAAGAAGCTAAGAAACAAATTCGTAAAGCTTCTAGTAAAGATATTGAACTAGTAAGTCTACACATATTTGAAAACTTCATGAAAAAACTTTAAATATAAATATATCCAATAAATCAAGGAGATTTTCAAAATGGGAAAATTTAATCTGACCGAAGCCGCTAAAGATATCCTTTTAGGCGAAGGTTCAAAAGAAACATTTGACGCTAACATTGCTGCTAAGAAGTCACAGCGTGGTAGCGAAGGTACTCAAGGTCAAAAAGGTATGGTCGGCCAAGATAAGTTACCTACATCTACTGTTGCTGGTCAACAAGATGTTGGTGAAATCGGTCAATCACCAGAAGAAATGGATGATAAGTTGCCTGAGTATACAAAAGGCACACCATCCGCAACTCCTCCTGGTGCTACTCCTCCTGTTGGTTCAGAAAAAGATGGCGTTGGCATTTCCAAGCCACAAGGTCAACCACAAGAGACAATGGGTCGCCACGATTTAACACATACTGCTCAAGCACAAGCAACTGATTACGAAGCAATTCGTGACCGTATTGCTGGTAAAATGGCAGCACAAACAATGCAAGCTAATCCAGGTGCAACATTCCAACAATATGAAAGTACAGATATGTCCGCTGATATCGATGCGTTAATGGAAGGTGAATCACTTTCCGAAGATTTCAAAGTTAAAGCAACTACCATTTTTGAAGCTGCTGTATTGTCCCGTGTTGATGCAATTGTTGCTGATGTTGAATCACAATTGACAGAACAGTTTGACATCGCCGTAGACCAAATCAAAGAAGAAATGGCTGCCAAAGTTGATGATTACCTCAACTACATGGTTGAAGAATGGATGAAAGAAAACGAAGTTGCTATTGAGAAAGCTCTCAAAGCAGAAATCGCTGAAGAATTCATGGACGGTTTACGCAATTTGTTTGTTGAACACTATATCGATATCCCTACCGAAAAGGTAGACGTTGTTGAAGAACTCTCTGCTAAAGTAGAAGAACTTGAAGCTTCTTTGAATGAGCAAATCAACAAAGGTGTTGAACTTACAAAAGAATTAAACGAACAGAAAAAAATTGAGGCTATCTACACAGCGTGTGAAGGCCTGACTCAAACCCAAGTAGAAAAATTGAAATCGCTCGCAGAGAACGTAGAATTTACTACTGAAACAGAATTCAATGCAAAATTGAATGTTTTGAAAGAGTCATATTTCAAAGCAGAAGTAAAAATTGCTGAGAGTTCTGACTTAAACGAAGGCGTTGAAGTTGAAGAAGAAAAGAAACAGTCCGTTTCTGCTGACCCTTCAATGGACGTCTACGCTAAAGCAATCTCACAGAGTTTGGTAAAATAATAAATAAAATTTACCATTAAAGATACCTAACAAGGAGAATTAAATGTATTTAACAGAAGAACTACAAAAGAAATGGCATCCAGTTCTGGAGCATCCAGAATTAGACGCTATTAAAGACCCATACAAGAAGGCTGTTACTGCTCTTGTTTTGGAAAATCAACAACAAGCTATGGCTAAAGACCGTTCAGTATTGAACGAAACTGCTGACGCTGGTCCAACCAACGTTGCTGGTGGTGTTCAAAACTTTGACCCAATCTTGATTTCTTTAGTACGCCGTGCTTTGCCAAATCTTATCGCTTATGACGTTGCTGGTGTTCAACCAATGACTGGTCCTACTGGTTTGATTTTTGCAATGCGTGCTCGTTACAACACACAACAAGGTACAGAAGCTTTTTACAACGAAGCCAATACCATGTTCTCTGGTCAAGGTTCCGCAAACGGTGTATTCAATAACTACGGTTTCTTGGGTACAACTGCTACAGATACAGCAAACTCTGCTGTTTCTAACGAAGCTGCTAACTCATTCACAACTGGTATTGGTCTACAAACCGCCGTTGCTGAACAGTTAGGTGCTGACGGTGCTAACAGTTTCCAACAGATGGCCTTCTCTATTGAGAAAGTTACTGTAACTGCTCAGTCCCGTGCCTTGAAAGCTGAATACTCATTAGAACTCGCACAAGACTTGAAAGCAATTCATGGTCTTGATGCTGAAACAGAATTGTCTAACATTCTGTCTACTGAAATTCTTGCTGAAATCAACCGTGAAGTTATCCGTACAATCTATTTGTCCGCTGTTGTTGGCGCACAATACGGTACAGTAACACAAGGTTATTTCGACTTGGATACAGACTCTAACGGTCGTTGGTCTGTTGAGCGTTTCAAAGGTTTGATTTTCCAAATTGAACGTGATGCTAACGTAATTGCTAAGCAAACACGTCGTGGAAAAGGTAACGTATTGATTGTTTCTTCTGACGTAGCTTCTGCAATGGCTATGGCAGGCGTTCTTTCATACACACCTGCTCTTCAAGCTGACTTGCAAGTAGATGACACAGGTAATACATTTGCCGGTATGTTACATGGTCGTATCAAGGTTTACATCGACCCATACTATGGTGGTTATACTTCTAACCAAGAACTCGTAACTATCGGTTACAAAGGTTCTAGCCCATACGATGCTGGCTTGTTCTATTGCCCATACGTTCCATTACAAATGGTTCGTGCAGTTGACCAGTTTACATTCCAACCAAAGATTGGATTCAAGACTCGTTACGGTATGGTAGCAAACCCATTTGCTGCTGGTTTGAATCAGAATAGCGGTATCATTCAACCACGCACCAACGTTTACTATCGTATTTTTGGCGTCAAGAATTTAATGTAAGCATCAAAGAAAATAAGTCAACATAGATTGACATTTTCAGAGAGACTCCTTCGGGAGTCTCTTTTTTTATGGCCTAAATATCCGTATGACAGCACTTACAAGAACTCCTCAAAATACCAATTATCTACAACCGACCAAGTTTATCATGGCGTTTGATAGAATCCCTAATGTCCAGTATTTCTGCCAGTCAGTAAATATACCTGGAATGCAACTAGGCGCAGCCCCATTGAATTTTCCTGGTCTTGATGTAAATGCCCCTGGTACCAAGATGATGTACAACCAGTTGGCCATGACATTTACTGTGGATGAACCAATGAAGTCATGGCAAGATTTACACTCTTGGTTCCGTTCCATTGCGTCTCCAGCAGGCACGGATGAACGGAATAGGTTGGCGGCACTACAAAGTAGG
>Ga0007805_1000211_pt1 | contig 21114 bp, 25 predicted proteins | sample CryBogCBE24Aug09_FD_71231 | JGI IMG/M metagenome (GOLD analysis project Ga0007805, IMG submission 71231) | Freshwater microbial communities from Crystal Bog, Wisconsin, USA - CBE24Aug09 | ecosystem: Environmental > Aquatic > Freshwater > Lake | place: Crystal Bog, Wisconsin, USA | collected... | reverse complement strand
ATATCTTTGATAAAGAACTTTTTATGAAAACTTTTGAAGAATTAAAATAAAAAAAAAAACAAAAAATATGAAAACAAAAACACAAACTGAAATCCTTTTAATATTATTAGATAATTGCTCAATAGTAATTAACTTATCTAATAGAGTAGAATCTATTAGAATAGATAAAACTTTATTAGAATTAGATTTATCAAAAGAAGATTGGGATTACTATACAAGTGTATTAACCAATATGATTAGATATGAATACCAAGATGGTAGGATTAAAGAATTGAAAAGTAGATTACAAAAGCAAGTTGAAATTGAAAAAATAGAAAAAACATTAGGTATTTCTATTAAAAGATTGAAAGAATTATTAGAAGATGTTGAACCAAAACAAAAAGTTTATGTTTGTGAATCAGATATAAAGAAAGCAAAATTAAGAAATTATTAGATGAATAAATTATATGATAATGATAATAATTTAATTTATTATGAGTTGTCGGAGTATAGGTTTTGGATTAAATTGATAATAGATAATAAAATCTCTACTGGATTTTATGAATTATATAAAATAAATTAAGATATGAGTAAATGTAAGATATGTAAAGAGAAAGAAATCCTTCAAGGATACTGGTATTGCCAAGAGTGTAAAGATTTTAAGGATCATACTTGTAAGTGTGGTGCTGAGAAAAGACCTCATAGACCTTATTGTAAAACTTGCTCTAATTTGAAAACAAAACAAAGTCAAGTAAGGACTGGTAGAGTTATTAATGGTAAAAGAAAACCTCATTATAGTAAAAAGAGTAGTGATATAGTAAAATTACATAAAGAGTTAGTTCTTTTTGTAGATTATATTAAAGAAAAAGGAGCAATTGATTTTTTAGATATAAATAATATATTTGATATATATGAAAGGTATGAGGAAATGGATTTATTGCAGGGTTTGAGAGAGAATGTAAAAAATCCATCAATAGAAAGTATGTGGAAGGTGCTTAAAAAGATTTATGATTTGGAAAAAAATGACTTTTAGAAAATAATATATACTATATAAAAAATAATTAATTAAAATGATTTTAGAAATGGATTTTAACGATGAACTTTACCAAAGATTGCCGGAAAACGAGCTTGAAGCGATTATTAAACTATATAATCCTTTAATAAAAAAAGTAAGAAAACACGATCATTTAGAAATTGTAGAGTTTTATTACGAAGACAAACCAACTAAACTATTTGATATAAGACAATTAGATAAATTGGTTATAGAAATGAAACAAAATTATAGAAATATGCGTTTAGCATTTTTATTAAAATAAAATAATTATTATGAAAAACAAAGTAAAAAAACTTACCACTTACTCAGCATTAAAGAATGATATAAACGATATATTAAAACTTATGATTGATTATAAAGATGATAAAGAGATGCTTGAGTGGTGTCGTATGCGTATTCAGTTTAACATTGATCGTATGCTTTTAATAATAAAAAATGGGGAAGATTATATATGATAGATGAAAACCAAATCCGTAAAGAATTAACAGTAGTAATGTCAAGAGTTCCTACATTTATTGAGAAGGATAATTCAACGCATTTAACGGCGTTTAGTTATATAAGGGAATGTATTAGAGTATATAGAAAATGTGTATCAATTAATTTTTTAGATGATAATTCAATAGAATCTTTATCAATAGATTATTTTAGTTATATAAATTGTTTATATGCTACTGATAAAGTATTATTTAATGCTTGTATAAAGTATTTGTATATTATATTAGATAATTTGACTAATATATTAGAAAAGAATGAATTATATGAATCCTTAAAGAACTTAAAGAGTGTTATAGAAATAGTTGATAGTCAAAACGAAGTTAAAAAAATAAGAAAAAATAAAAAATAAATATGAAAGACGCAGAAGTTTTATTAAAAGAATTGTTTGTATGGGTAGATGAAATACAACCAAGAAAAATTGAATGGATCTTAAAGAAAAGAACACCACAATCAGTTAGTGTAGAAGAAATCCAATATATATTGGATAGAATTGAAGGTATAATTAAAAATTTATATTCTATCAAAGGTGAAGAATATACAAGAGAATTATTACAAAAATTAGAAAATGAAAATGGAAATTAAAATTAAAACAATACCGCATATAACTCAACGTTATAGCACTTGCGGAGATTATCAAGAACAACCTGATGGTAGTTGGTATATATCAGTTAGTGAAATGGGTGATGATAGATATAATTTTTTGGTGGCAATCCACGAATTAATAGAATTATATTTAACCCAATTCAAAGGTATAACAGAAAATGAAATAACTGCTTATGATTTATATTATGAAGCAAAAAGAGAACAAGGTTTTGTAGAAGAAGATAGCGAGCCAGGGTTTTCTACTGAAGCTCCATATAGAAAACAACATACGATAGCAACTGCTATTGAAATGATGTTAGCAGCTGAATTAGAGGTTGATTGGTTAGCGTATGATAGAAAAATAAATAGTTTGTAATGAATAAAATCTTATTATATATAAATAATAGTCAATATATTAAAGGATGGTTAAATAGTATTTGTAAAGAAATACATTATAGGGATGATTTATTTCAACATTGTTTGATACAGATAACTAATGAAGAATTAGAAAGGTTAAATGATTTATATATAAATGGTAATTTAGATAAATATTTTATTCAAATAATGAGAAATCAATATAAATCAAATAAAAGTTATTTTTACAAAGAATATATTAATAATGGATTTTATAATAGTGATTTTATCAAATTAGGAAGAAATGTAAGTGATTTTAAGACACTTTATTTTGATAATAATAATGATAATGAGGAAACAAAAGATGATGAAAATTTGAATAAGATAAAGCAGATATTAGATAAAGCAGATATTATTAATAGGGAATTATTTATTAAAATGTATTTTGAGGGAATGAGTTATAAAGAAATATCTGAATATTATGGAATAAAATACCAAAATGTTCGTTTAAGAATCTTAAAAGTTAAAAACTTTATCAAAGATACAATAAAAAATTAAAAAAATATATATATGATAATAATGTTTATTAAAATGTTCCTATTAAGTTATGTAATAACAAGATTTGAACCAATACAATTAACAATCGATTCAATAATTGATAGTATAAAAAATAAAACTTTAAAAAGTATATTAGTATTAATTAACTTTTTAAGTTGCCAACCTTGTTGTATATTTTGGTTATCATTATATATGACACATAACCTATATTTAAGTTGTTTATATTATTTCTTAACAACTTGGTATGATAAATTAATAACACCTTATGAAAAAAGAATTAGGTTCTAAAAAATTAGAACCAACACAAGAACAAATAACAGATTGTAATGAAGTAATTAGAATTGCTCGATTAGCAATCGCTTATGATAGTGATTGCGATAGTATCTATAACTTATATAAAAAATATATAGATAAAGACGCATCTTATCCTAATAAAAGTTGTAATGGATGCGGACAATCAGTTCAAAAATATAGAGAAAAACTATTAGGATTAGGTAAAGATCCAAAAAATTATATAAAATTATGATTAAAAAAGTAAAACTTAGTGAAATAAAACCAAATCCTACTAACCCAAGAGTTATTAAGGATGATAAATATAAAAAACTATTAAAATCTATTAAAGAATTTCCTGAAATGTTAGATATAAGACCAATTGTAGTTGATGAAAATATGATTGTATTAGGTGGAAATATGAGATTAAAGGCTTGTAAAGAAGCAGGATTAGAAGAAGTATCTATAATTGAGTTTAAGGATTTAACAGAAGATAAAAAGAAAGAATTTATTCTAAAAGATAATAAATCATTTGGTGATTGGGATTGGAATATATTAAAAGAATTTGAAAAAGAAACTTTATTAGATTCAGGATTTGAAGAATGGGATATATTAGGAATATTTGGTGATAATGAAATGGAAGATAAATTCACAGCAAATATAGAAGGTAGTAATTTTAATCCAGAAATTGTAAATGTAGATGATTATATAAAACAAAATATATTATTTTTTAATGAAGTTATGATTGAATTTGAAGACGATGAAGTTAAAAAAGCAATTAGAAACTTAAATGACATATCAATTAAATCAGCATTTATGGAAGATATAAAAAAAATAATACTACAATATGGCAAAAATAGCTTATGATAAATACTATACACCACCAACAGTAGCAAGGTGGTGTATAGAAAAAACATATGAAATAATAGGAAAAGAAAATATAACTGAAATCATAGAACCATCTGCTGGATGTGGAATGTTTAGTTTACAAATACCAAATTGTAAAGCATATGATTTATATCCACAAAGCGAATATATAGAACAACAAGATTTTACTAAATTAGATTTAGAATATAAGAAAGGTAGATTATTTATTGGTAATCCTCCATTTGGAGGTGGTAGTGGTAAATTAATAAAAGAATTCTATAATAAAAGCTGTGATTTAGGAGACTATATTGCGTTTATACAACCAGCAAATTATTATTGGAACTATACAAGATTTTATAGATTTGAAATTATATATTCAGTTATTATAGAAACACCTTATACTAACCATAATCTTAAAACTTCATTTACAATCTATAAAAGAAATCCTGATAGAGATGATTGGAGAGATAAAGAAGAAGAATTACAAGATATAAAGATAATGACTTATTGTAGAAATAATAAAGGTCAGAAACATAAAACAAATGAAGATTATGATTATTGTTTTTCTACATTTGGTGTTTTAATGAAACCGTGTGAACCTTATCAATTTGCGCAAACAAGAGCAATAAAAATATTAAATCCATTAATAAAAGAAAAAGTTATTAGATGTTTAAAATATTTATATAATAGAAATCAAAAAGATAAATTCTTACAACAATATAACACATCAGTAGGAAATATGAATAATAAACCTATAATTAGATTATTAAAAATATGTATTCCTGAAATAAAATAATAAAAAATATGGCATTAAAAAATAACCCAAAGAAAAATAAAGAACTACTTCTTAAAGCATTAGAAAGATCATTAGGATTAGTGACACCTGCTTGTAAAGAAGTTGGTTTAGATAGAACTACATTCTATAATTATTATAACAATGATCCAGAATTTAAAGCAGCAGTAGATGATATAAATGAAATCTTAACTGATTTTGTAGAGAACCAATTATTCAAAAAGATAAAAGATGGTGATACACAATCTATATTGTTTTTTATGAGATATAAAGGAAAGAAAAGAGGATATACTGATTCAATTAATATAGATGGAAACTTAAATACAAACGTTCAAATAATAAAATTAATAGGACCAGATGGAAATAATAATGAAACACACTAATGTTCTTTCAAGAAATATGGATAAATATAATGAAGGATGTAGATTTATCTTAAATCAAGGTGGTTCAAGAAGTTCAAAAACATTCTCAATCATACAATTATTATTAATAGTATGTATAAGCACACCAAAAATAAGAATATCAATAGTAAGAAAATCATTTCCGTCATTAAGAGGTACAGTATTAAGAGATTTTATGGAATTAATGGATTTATATGGATTATATGATATAAAAAATCATAATAAAACAGAACATATCTACAAATTCAACAATGGATCTACAATAGATTTCTTTTCAATTGATGATAGTAAAAAAGTAAGAGGTAGAAAAAGAGATATATGTTATTGTAATGAAGCAAACGAATTATCTTTTGAAGAGTTTCAACAATTATCATTAAGAACATCAAAAACATTTTTTTTAGATTATAACCCATCTGATGCAGAACACTGGTTATATAAATTATTAAATGATGATAGAAGTTGTTTAATAAAATCAACATATAAAGATAATTTATTTTTAGAAATAAGTCTTATTAAAGAGATAGAAAACTTAATTAATGTTGATGAGAACTATTATAAAATATATGCGCTTGGTGAGGCTCCTATCGCTTCTACAAGGGTATATACTCACTTTAATCAATATATAGATGAACCAAATTATACAGAATGTGTATATGGTATAGATTTTGGCTATACTCACGTTAGTTCTGTTGTAAAAATAATGTATAGTATGGATAAAATATATGTAAAAGAGTTATTATATGAAAATGGTCTGACTGTAAATGATTTATGTAATAAAGTAAAGTCATTGATTAATGATAATAATAGAATATACTGTGATAGTGCCCGTCCAGATATAATAGAACAACTAAAAAGAAATGGTATGAATGTTATAAGTAGTGATAAAAGTGTAAAAGAAGGTATAGATTATATTAAAAGTCAGCAAATATATATACATTATGATAGTATAAACTTATTAAGGGAATATAAATTATATTCTTGGAAAAGTAAAGGAGAATTAATACTTGATGAGCCAATTAAATTAAATGACGATGCTTTAGATGCTATGAGATATGCTATATATACTAATAAAAAGAAGAAAGTAGATATGAGAAGAATTAATTTCTTTTAATTAATTCACATTATCCTCTTACTGGCGATTTAACGACTTCTTCCCCTTGGTGGGGGAAGTCTATCGCGATAAGATTGTTTGGTGAGTAGAGGAATAATAATAAATAAGAATAAATAATAATAAATAATAATAAATAATATAATAATATAATATAGTAGTATATAATATAATAATAAATATAATATAATATATCATTATTACTGTGCCGCACTTTTATATTTTGGATAGAAAAATGATTAAAAAGATTTATTATAGTAGGGGTAAAAAAAGTTATTATTTAATTTATATTAACTTATGTTGCGGTAAAATTATATTTAAGATAGATTTGAGTTAAAAAGTTTGCCCCAAGCAAACTTTTTTTATATACGACTATAATTTTTTAATAAAATATATATAAGAATAGAAAAAAGTCTATTTTATATTTTAATATATAGATTAAAATAAAACAAAACTTATGACAAAAATTACATTAAATAATGAAGATTTAGATTTAGAAATAGAATTAAATGTGATGGATAATTGGAATGAAATTCCTTTAAAAACATATTTTAAGATGATTGATATTATATCAGAACAAAATAAAATGGAAGAGATTGATTTTACAATTGAGATGATATCAATTATATCTGATATAGATAAAAATAAATTAAATGAAATAGGTTTATTTGAATTAAATAAATTAGAACCTATTATTAGAGGATTAAATCCAAATGGAATAAATAAAGATATACCTACTCATATAGAAATTAATGGTATTAATTATGTTCCTAAGAAGAATATGATTAATATAACTAATAGTGAAATGATGTGTATGAAAAATCTTGATAATAATTCATATTCTAACAATGTATTAAATTATTTATCAGTTTTATTAAGACCTGGTTATAGTAAAACTAATGAAATAGGAGAGATTAAATGGATACAAACACCATTAGATGTAGAAGATATAGAAAATAGAAAGGATATTTTTCTAAATTATTTAAAAACAACTGATGCGATACCATTAATCAATTTTTTTTTAACTGGGAAGAAAGGATAAATATATTTTTCGAAGATTTATTTAATCGTGCCGGACAATCACAACAATTAGGATTTGGTGAAATATCCTTTCCTGAACAATTTAATTGGATTTCATATATAGATAGATTAGCAGGTGGAGATTTTAGTAAATATGATATAATATATGAGAAATCTTATGAGGAAAGCTTATCATATTTATTCTATAAGCATTCAGTAGATAAATATACAGAACAAATAAATAAAAGAGCAGAACTTAGATATAAAAAATAAAAAATATGGCGAATAATACATTGAGCATCAATAAGGTAGTATCAATTTTTAGGGATTTACAAATTAGAAATCCATTAACTAATACATTTTTCTATGGTAGTGGCGCAGATTTTAACTCATTAAAGAATGTTGTGTATCCTGCTTTTATAGTAGAGCAATCAACAACTATTATGAAACAATCTCAACAAACATTAGGATACCAAACAGAGTATTTGGGATTTAATTTGTATGTGATGGATCGTATAGAAAAAGGAGATGATAACTATCAAGATTTATTAAGTGATTGTTTGTTTTCATTACAAAGTATGTTGGCTGAAATAGATCAACATAAATATTATATTGATATGAATATATCAATAGTAGAAGATATAACATTTGAACCTGTAATTAGAGCAGATGATGATGATATTCAAGGATGGCAAGCAAAATTTAAATTAAAAATACCAATAAGATTTAATCCAACTAATACACCTATACAACCTATAACAGGATATACAGTTTCATTATATTCAAATACAACAGAATACAGATTAATCGGACAAAATGGAGCAACAGGTCCTCAAGGTCCAACTGGTCCGCAAGGTGCTACAGGTGCTGATGGTTCAATTGGTGCTACAGGATCACAAGGTCCGATAGGTCCAACAGGTTCTAATGGTTCAAATGGTGCTACTGGACCACAAGGTATTCAAGGTATTAAAGGTCCAACAGGTTCTACTGGTGCCACAGGTGCCACAGGTTCAAATGGATTAAATGGTGCTACAGGTCCAGCAGGTTCAAATGGATTAAATGGTGCTACAGGTCCAGCAGGTTCAAATGGATTAAATGGTGCTACAGGTCCAGCAGGTTCAAATGGATTAAATGGAGCAACAGGTTCTACAGGTGCTACTGGACCACAAGGTATTCAAGGTCCAACAGGTTCTACAGGTGCTACAGGTCCAGCGGGTGCTAATGGTTCAAATGGTGCTACAGGATCAACTGGACCACAAGGTATTCAAGGTCCAACAGGTTCAACTGGTCCAATAGGTCCGCAAGGTGCTACTGGACCACAAGGTCCTATTGGTATTACTGGTTCAAAAGGAACAACAGGTTCTAATGGTATAAATGGTGCTACTGGACCACAAGGTATTCAAGGTCCAACAGGATCAACAGGTCCAACAGGATCAACAGGTGCTACGGGTAGTCAAGGTATTCAAGGTATTCAAGGTATTCAAGGTATTCAAGGTCCAACTGGTTCAACAGGTCCAACAGGATCAACAGGTGCTACGGGTAGTCAAGGTATTCAAGGTATTCAAGGACCAACTGGTGCTACGGGTCCACAGGGAGCAACAGGTCCACAAGGTATTCAAGGAGCAACAGGTTCTGTTGCTAATATATTGGGATTACAAAATTATTTAACTAAATATAATTCAAATGGTTTAACAAATAGTTCTATTATAGATAATGGAGCAAATGTTAGTTTTACAGAAACAATATATGGAACATATGCAAGTTTTAGTAATAATTTAAATGCATTATCATTTACAACCCCTTTTTATAGTATAAATGCTTATGGATCAACTACATCATTAACAAATACAACACCACAATCAATAATTATTGTAGGTGCTTTAAATTGTGCTGTATTTTTACCAAACCCCAATACATTAATTAATGGTCAAACATACGAGTTTAATAATAATTCATCTGGTAATTGTTATATTTATCTATATGGTGGATCTAATCCTAATTATACATTATCCGCAGGTGGTTATATACAATATATTTTATTATCTACATCAAGTGGTCAATGGGATACACATATTTTTGCTCCAACTAATACTTCTTGGGGTTCAAGTGGATTAAATCTAATTGGTTATATATCACAAACATCAATAACTGCTTCGATAGTTAAAGCAAATAATACAGGACAATTAGTAAGTGCAGTAAGTGGCACTGATTATGTTATTCCATCAACATTAAATAATTATTTAACAACTTCTTCTGCTTCTTCAACATATTTAACGATAGCAAGTGCATCAACTATAAAAGGTATTACAGGTTCAGTAGGTGCTACAGGTGCTAATGGATTAAATGGTGCTACGGGTCCAGCAGGAGCAACAGGTCCTCAAGGTATTCAAGGTCCAACAGGTCCAGCAGGTAGTGGTGGTTCAGGTTCTTCACAATGGACTACATCAGGTTCAAACATATATTATATGAATAATGTATTAATAGGAACTAATTCTAATCCAAATAACTATAAATTATTAGTTAAAGGAACCGCATCATTTAATAATAATATATTTTATATGGATGGTAGTGGTTATTTATCAAATAATAACATATATTGGGACATTTTTGGGAATTTAACTATTAATGGTAATTATGCAAATATAGTTTTTCTAAAAGGAAATGAAATTCAATTAGATTGTTATGGGTTAAATAGTAATGGTTATCCTTATTTATTTTTAGGAGATTATCACGATGGTAATAATGGTAATACTATTTTTATTGATGATGCTAATTATGTAGTAAAATTTGGTAATTTTAATAGTGGATTTGGTGGTGATGGAATTAATTCATATGATGGTAGTGATATGAATGTTAAAGCACAAATAAATACACAAGATGGTAGTGGATCTTTATCATCAGGTAATATATATTGGGATGGTAGTGGTAATTTGAATGTTTATTCATTAACTACTCTTCAACCTATATCAGGTTATTCAAATACTTATTGGAGTTTTGGTGATGCTAATAATACTGATCCAGGAAATTATTGGGGTAATTATAGTGGAGTATTTACAGATGCTTTATCAGTAAGTGTAGCAGGACATACTTATTTAATTCCTTCGGTAAGAATATAATATAATTAAATAAAATGAATAAAGAAATATTTGAATTGTCAATAAAAGCAATTAGTGAATTAAGAAATAATTTTGAATTACCTAAAACAGGTTTAATTGCAGGTGGTTCTTTATGTAAATTAATATATGGATATAAATATGGGGTAATTTTTGATGATTATGATATTGATATATTTAATATAATATATAAAGAAGATACAAAAGATCTTAAAATGGTGGAAGTAAATAAAAAAGGATTAGTTAGTTATATTGATATAGAAACTAATAATATAAATCCTTTATATATTGTAAGCACATTTGATTTTAATTGTGTAAAAATTGGATTTGATTTATCTACTAATCTTTTACATATTCACGATGAGTTTGTTGATTTTATAGATTCAAATAAATTAAATGTATCATCTAATGTTTTTAATATTAACAGAAGCATAATTAGATACTATAAAAAATTAGATGAGTTTGGATTAAAAGAAGATGATGAAAATATAAAAAGACTTAATTCTCAATTACATTTTAACTATAATTATATAAATGATAATGATTTTAACACTTATAGTAAGTATAAAGAAAATATAGATAAGTATTTTATTATCAATAAAAAGGATAATGGGTATTTTTTCTTAAAAAATAAAAAACAAATATGACAAAATTAACAATCGCAACAGTATCAATCTGTAATAAAGATTACAGCACATTAAAAATTAATAGTATCAACACTATTACAGGACCAAGTAGTTCAACTACAAGTATTAACTATTTTATTGGTAGTATGATGGGTGGTTATAGAGATACATTAGTATTAGAAAACCCAACATCTATTGAATATGATTATTTAGTAGGACAATTGTTATCAGCAACTGGATTAACACAAACAAATTAAAATAAAATATGAAATTAATTTACAAATTAGCAAAAACAAAATTAAAAGCCTGTATTATTGACAACGTAGGTGGTAGTTATTTACCGATTGCTAAACATTTAACAAAATACTTTGATGTTTATTATCATTCAGTGGTTCAAAATCCTTACCCACAACAATCAGTATGTAATGTAGGATTAGGTTATCCTGATATAAAGATCATTAGAGACTTTTGGTCTAATATAGATAACTTTGATTTAATAGTTTTTACTGACATATACTTTAAGGATTGGGGAACTCATTTAAGAAAGATGGGAAAATTAGTATGGGGTGGTTGTCAATCCGAAGATTTAGAAACTGATAGAAAATTATTTAAGGAAGAGTTATTATCTGCTAAATTAGATGTTGCTGGCACTAAATATATTGTTGGTATAGACAATTTAATTAAAGAATTAACATCTCAAAAGGATAAATGGTTGAAAGTTTCTTATTATAGAGGTAATTTTGAAACATTCCACCACATAAACATCAACCAATCTATGGTTTTCTTTAATGACTTAAAAGTTTCTTTGGGTCCATTAGGCTCTATATTAGAGTTTGTTGTAGAAGATGCGTTAGAAAGTATCGCAGAAGTAGGATATGATGGTTATTCAGTAAATGGATTATTTCCTGACGAACAAATATGGGGAGTTGAGACGAAAGATTGTAGTTATGTGGGAACTCACGTTAATAGGGATAAAATGCCAGAGCCTGTAATTAATGTAAATGGTAAGTTTGCTTCAATTTTACAAAAATATAATCATATTGGCTTCTTTTCTTCCGAAATTAGAGTAGGAAAAGATGGTAAAGACTATTTTACTGATCCTTGTATGAGAGCAGGATCACCGCCAAGTAATACATATATGAATATGATAAATAATTGGGATGAAATCTTAATTGGGGGAGCAAAAGGTGAGATGATACAACCAACTTATGCTGGAAAATATGGATGTGAGTTGATTATTAAATCTTCTTATCAGTTTGATAATTATATGCCAGTTCAATTTGATAAAAAGTATTATGATAACATAAATCTAAAAGCATCTATAATAGTAGATGGTAAAAGTTATGTTATTCCATTTGATCAAGCAGGATTAGGACATATGGTAGAATTTGGATCTGTTGTATGTATAGGTAATGATGTTGATACTATATTAAATCAAACATTAGAAATTGCTAATTCAATAGAAGCGTTTGGATTAATGTTTGATGCGGATGCTTTAAGTAGATCTAAAAAAAGTATAGAGGACATAACAAATGCATTAAAAATTAAATTCTAAAAATAATATATATGATTAATAATTTACATTTAAAAGAACAATTAGATATAATAGGAAAAGATATTATTGCGGATATAATAAAGGAATTGTTAGCGGCTGATAAAAAAGTGACAGGACAATTAATTAATTCTTTAAGATATGAAGTATTAGAAACTGTTGATGCTGTTTTATTAAATATATATTCTAATGAATACTTTGATGTAGTAGATAAAGGTAGAACACCTGGTAAAAAACCACCACCAGTTAAAGCAATTATACCTTGGGTTGAAGCAAGAGGAATAAAATTTAAGAATGCTTCTGTTGAATCAACTGCTTTTATTATTGCGAGATCAATAGGAATTAAAGGAATTAAAGGAATACAAGTAAAACAAAAAGTAATAGATAATATAATAAATAACAAAACAAAATTAATATCGCAAGGATTTACAGAAGATGTATTAGAAGCGATTAATAAAATAATAAAATAAAATATGCCTACATCAAGTATAATACAAACTCCACAGGAATTATCACCAGTAAATGCTCCATTGTGGGTTGTGGCTAATTCAACTGACAATACATTTCCATTTTTTAAGTATATTTTTAATATACATTCATATGATAGGTTTTCAACTGCATCTACATTTTTAGGACAATATAAATTACCACCAAGACCTGATAATAACTTAGGTATATTTGATACTCATAAAATTCTACAAAGCCAGGTGGGCTCTTATACATTTTCATATAATCAAAGTGGATTACAAGGTGTAGTTGATAACAATTGTGTTGTTAAATATGGTATTAGTAATGGGTATGAATATGATCCTAATTATATGTTTGATAATACTTTTAGATACCATAGGATGATCACATTAGGTAATTTAGTAGGAACTCATACATTTAATAATTCAACTGATAATATAAATGTTTATCCAAATACTTTAACTCAAGGTTGGACCGTATCTTCAAGTGCTGCGATTGCTGATTTTATTTATACTGCCAGTTTCGTATCACCATATAATCCTTTAATTTTACAAGTTTTAGATGGAACTAATGATAGTAGTTATTTTACTGTAGTTGGTCAGAATCCAACTACTCCACCATATATTCTTACATTTATACCTGATAATGATCAACAAGGAACTACATTACCATTTTCAAGTGATATATTTAAGAACAATTCAGCAACAATACCTTCTACTTATACAATTAATCTATATGATAATATAATTTATAGTTATTATTTAGGATTATATTTTAATAATTACCCACCAAATATATTAATTCCGGGTGATGTGATAAATGTTTATATGACTAACCAAGGACAAAATCCATCATATAATGGTAAAACAGTAGTTGTAGGAACTAATTTATCAACTAATCCATCAGCACCAGTTTTATCACCAGCAACAGCATCATTAACTTTAACACAATATGGGGACATTCCAAATGGTTTTGAAACAGGTGTAGTTAATTTAATAAGTAGATATACATCAATTAGTTCTACACCATCATATGCGTTCCCAGGAACAAGGCAATATACAGAAAATAAAGTAGATTTTGGTTTAACTAAAGCAATAAGTTCATCTGCTTCTAATTGGGCTAATAATTATGTTGGTAATAAACAAATCTTTTTAAATCAATATGAAACTTTATCAGTTATGGCATTATCTGCTTCACAAGTATCTAATTTATATTATCAAGTTAAAACATATGATGTTAATTTTAATTTATTAAACACTTATACATCAACAAATCCAACAGGAATAACACCTTCATATATTAAATATGAGTTAGGAAGTGGAACTAAAAACTTACAAGGATGGAATATAAATGGAACTCCTATTAATTTAGGATCAGCAAGTTATTATTCAATTGGTTTAACAAATAGTTCAATTGGAATTAATGCGGTATTTACTTATTCAATAGTTCCTAATAATAGTAGATACCAAAATGTAAGAATTATGTTCCAAAATAGGGTTGGTGGATATGATTATTGGAATTTTAATTATGATAGTAAATGGACAATAGATATAAATAGGACTTTATATACAAAACAATTAGATTACAATTATAATATAGGAGATAGAGGTAGAACAATCTTAAATATAGATGCGAATGAAATGTGGGAAGCAAATACTGATTGGATTAATGAATATGATTATAATTATTTACAAGAATTAATAACAAGTTCGGATGTATATGTGATTGATGAAATAAATGGGTATAAATTACCAATTAATATAGAAGATACATCATATGTTCAAAAAACAGCATTTAGAGATAGACAATTTAATTTAAAAATTACTTATAGATATGCTTACGATTTGAACTTACAAGGTTCGTAAAAATGAACCTTGATTGTAATACAAGGTTCATAAAATAAAATAAAATAAAATAATGTTAGATAATAGATTAGAAATAATTGTAGAAATACCAAACTCGGCTATATCAAGTCCTGATAATCCAAATGGAGTTACAAGATATAATTTAGATACATTTCCACCAGAACAACAAGAACCAATTGAATTAAACTTTTGTATAAATGATATAAATGATATATCAAATCGTAATGCTTCAAGTTCTAAAACAATAACTTTACCTGAAACAAATAATAACAGGGAAGTTTTTGGGTTTATTAGTGATTTAAATTTAGAAGTAAATACATTTAGTCCGAATAAAAGATCTAAATGTTATGTTATGTTAGATACTGTTGTTGTTTTTGAAGGATGGTTACAATTAAAAAATGTAAAACCAAATTATAGAACTGGTCTAACTAAATTAGAATGTGTTGTATATTCAAATCAATTAGATTTCTTTAAGGCAGTAGGTGAAAGTTATTTACAAGATTTATCAACAGGATTTCGTCGTTTAACATATACTTTTTCAGCATATGGAATAACTTCAAGTTGGTATGAAGGTCAAAGTGATACTGACATTTATTATCCGTTAATAGATTATGGTATATCATATAATAAACAATACCAAGAAGAAGCATCAAGTTTTAATTCTTTATCAATTGGATTAACTGGTAATGGATTTGTTAATTATAATCAAATGTTTCCATCAGTATATTTAAAATCAATTATAGATGCTATATTTTTAGGAGCAAGTGGTAGTAGTTATCAAGATCCAAAAACAGGAGCAGTATCAACTATAACTTATCAATATGATAGTAATTTTTTTAATAGTGCTTGGTTTAGTAATATAATAATACCATATAATAATGGTCTACTAACAACAAAAGAGTATCTTAACTATACTACTAAATCAATACAAACGGCTACTTTTAGTTCAGGTCCAGTAGAAACACATTATATTAGTATAGATACAGCAAATGGATTAGGATTACAAGTAATAAAAGAAAATGTAAGTATTAATGGAGTTTTTTATCCTAATATGCCACCATATACAGTTAATTTTACGAATATAAATGTTTATCAATATATTTCAAGTCAGGTCAACGCGAACTTTAGTATTAATATAGGCACAACTATATTTTACAATGATAATTCGCATACTTGTGATTTATGTTTAAATTTTATTAATGTAACTCAAAAACAAGTTAGTAGTGTTAAAGTATGGAACTTCCCAAGCACATCAGGTGATTATTACACCATTAATGAACAAAATATATTATTTACAACAGGACTTAATAATGGAGATCAATTCTTTTTCACTATATCAAGAGGTTCTGGTTATGCTTATGCAACAAGTAATTTTACTGATTTTTATTTTAATTATTCTATACAATCAAACGAGATACTAACATTACCAATTATATTAGATTGTAGTTTTAATATAAATAAAATACTACCAGCAAATGTTAAACAAAAAGATTTTCTAAATACAATTTTCAAAATGTTTAATTTATATGTTGATTATGATCCTAATGTTCCAACCATATTAAGAATAGAACCAAGAGATGATTATTATTATTATACTGGATCTCAATCAAACTTTTATGGTAATCCTGGATGGAGTGTAAATAATTTAGTAATTAAAGATTGGAGTGATAAAGTTGATATAAATCAAGATGTAAATATACAATTATTAGCAGAAACACAAAATAAAACGATTAGATTAACATATAAAGAAGATAAAGATTATTTTAATGATAATTATACTGGATTTACAGGTAGAATATATGGGGAAAAAATAATTGAAATAGATAATGATTTTAATTTTGGGGAACAAGTGATAGATGTTTTATTTGGTCCGACTACATTAGCAAATATACCTGGTTCATATAACTTTCCTATACCTAACTTAACAAAACAAATTGATACTACAACGAATGTTCCATTTGGTAGATCAAATGCTAATATAAAAATAATGCAGAGAGGAACAAAAAATACAAAAGAAGTAGGACCACAACATTTATTTTCTCAAACTTCAGTTGATATAGATTTAACAAATCAAATAAGTTGGATTGCTACACCTAATTCTACTGATTCAGATTTATTTATTTATACATCATCAGGTTCTTCCCCTTATTCATATTATACTTATATTGGTGATCTACAACAAGATTTTAGTTTTAATATAAAATTAGAATTTAGCGGGGTAACAATAGGACAATATATTAGAGTTTATGGATATAAAAACTCCGGTTTAGGTGGAGGAACTACTTTTATGGATCAATTATATACAGTTAATAATACTACATTTTTTATTAATTTATCTTCAATAGTTACATTAAATACAAATGATTATGTTTCATTTTATATTCAATCAGATAATTATTTAGGGGAATTATATCAATATGAATTAAGAGGTTATTTAATGGTTTATAGTTTTGCTGAAGATGCTGGTCCTGTATTATTAAACCCAGGTGGATTATCATATAGTAATGATAAATGGAGAATGGGAACAACAAGTTCAGATGCTATATCATATAATTATTATCCTTATGCGGGTAATATAAATGATCCTTTTATATATTTATTTGAACCTGATAATGTTATTGATTTGAATTTTGATAATTCATTATTTACTTATTATTCTGCTGGGAATATAATTCCTACAAAAAACTTATATAATACATTTTATCAAAATCAATTTAATGAGATTTTAGATATAAATAGTAAGATAATAACAGCACAATTATATTTAACACCACAAGATATAAGAGATTTTAGATTTAGTGATGTAATTTATTTAAGATTAGGAAGTTCTGGACAATATTATCACGTCAATAAAATAAATAATTATTCATTAACACAACCACAAAAAACAGTTGAAGTTGAATTAATTAAAATTAAAGAAATTGCTACATATGCTTTACCTCCATTATAAATTTTTAATAAAATATATATAACGATAAGATATAAAAATAAATATGAATACTGAAAATATAAATATACAAGTTCAAGCTCAAACTGAACAAGCACAAAAAAATATAGATGGATTACAAGGTTCAATTGGTGATTTAATGACTTCTATTAGTCAATTAACAACTGCTATAACTAAAAATGTTGAATCCACTGATAAATTAGATAAATCTATAAGCAAATTAGATAAATCAGTTCAATCTAATACTAAAACTATGAGTGGTATGAAAACCGCTTTAAATGATTTAGTTCCAGGATTTGGTGCTGCTGCTAATGGAGTAATTTCATTAGGTGAAGAGTTATGGTCATTAGCAGCTAACCCTATTGTAGCTACATTTATGTTAATTGTAGGTGCTTGCGAATTAATTTTCAAAGCATTTACTGATAATGTAGGAGCATCTGATAAATTAGCTCAAGTATGGAGCGGTATTCAAATAGTTTTAGTTAATTTAAAAGAAGCAATATATGCCGCAGTAAGAGGATTTATTGATGCCCAAGAAGCAGTAGCTAAGTTTTGGTCTGGAGATTGGAAAGGTGCTGGTGAAAAGATGAAAGAAGCTTTTACTGAAGGTAAAGAAGCTGTTGATAAAACAACAGCAGCATTTAATGGAAGTGCTAAGGCTATGGAAGGAATAACTGCTGCTCAACAAGAAAACGATAGAGCTAAAGCAGTATTTGTTAATACAGAAAAGGATTTACAAGCTAAATTAGCTAAGAGTAGAGAGATTTTAATGGATACAACTGCTTCAATTCAAGATAAACAGAAAGCATTAAAAGAAAGTCAATCATTAGAAAATCAAATAGCTGGTGAAAAAACAAAATACGCTCAAAAAGATTTTGATTTACAAAAACAAAGATTACAATTATTAGGTATTGAAGCAAAAACTCAAGATGATATTAATAAATTAATTCAAACTCATATGATTAATGGTAAACAATTATCAGATGATCAATATAATGCATTACTTAAATTAAATACTTTAAATGGAGTTGTTATTGATACAACTACTGAACAAGCTAATATAGATTTAAAAATTAATAAACAAAAGAAGAAATTACAAGCAGAAGAACAATCAGATGCTAAGAAAGCTGTTGAAGAAGCTAAGAAAAGAAAAGAAGCAAGAAAAAAAGCATTAGAAGAAGAATTAAAAGAAATTAAAAATAAAGATGAAATAACTGTTCTTAGTGCCAAAGAAGGTAGTGAAGAAGAATTAAAAGCTAAGAAAAAAGAATTAGATGATGAGAAAGCATATTATGATAAGCATTGGAAAGAACTAGGAATGTCTAAGGTTGATTATGAATTAAAGATTGCTGAAATTAATAAGAAGAAAGAAAAAGATCAAGAAACATTTAGAAAAAAGAAAGAAAAAGATGATTTAACTGATATAAAAGCTACAGATGAATTAGCAATAATAAATGCTAAGAATGATGATGAAAGATTGGCGGCTAAATTAAAGAAATTAGAGGATGAAAAGAAAGAGGAGTTAACAAATGAAAATCTTACTGCGGCTCAAAAATTATTAATAGAAGCAAATTATGAAAAAGATAAGAAGAAAATTATTGAAGATGATACTAAACAAAGAAACGAATTATTAAAGAAGAAAGATGAAGATAATATAAAAACTATTAAAGATCAAGAAGATGTTCTTAAAAAAGAAGTTGGAAATTCAATTGATAAAACAAATAAATTAAAACAATTAGCACAAGATGAACACGACGCTAAATTAAAATTATTACAAGATGAATATAAAGCTACATTAGCAATAATGACGGCAAAAGGTGAAGATACATCTGCTTTAACTGCTAAATATAATGCTGATCAATTAGCTAATGATGCTGATACAGCTGATAAAAAAAGAAATATAGATAAATCATATACAGATTTCAAAATATCAGAAATGAAATCAGTTGGCGATGCTGCTTCTGCTTTAACAGATTTATTAGGTAAAAATACAGAAGCAGGAAAAGCAATAGCAATAGCACAAGCTACTATGGATACTTATGGAGCAGCTAATAAAGCATTAAATGATAAATATGCACCTGGTGTCCCAGGTGTAGTTATGAAAGTTGCCGCAGTGACACAAGCAATAGCAATGGGATTAGCTAATGTTAAAAAAATATCTGAAACTAAAACACCAGGTGGTAGTTCAGGGGGTGGATCATCTACCACACCAAGTATAACTCAATTCGCAGCTCCACAAATGTTCGGATTAGGTGGACAAAAAATAACTAATCCAAAAGATTATGCTAATCAAAGAACTTACGTTTTAGAATCGGATATTTCAGCATCACAAAATAGAGTTAAGACAATCGAACATTCTAGTATTTTAGGTGGATAAAAATATATAAAAACAACAACAAAATATATATAGTAATATGGCAAAAAGAAAGTTTTATGATCCAGATAGAGGTCCAGATTTATATGAAATAACAATTGGAGATGATGGTATGACTGGAATACGTTTAGTATCACTTGTAATTGATCCTGCGATAGAAGAAAAAGGTATGTTCTTTTCAAAAGAAGAAATAGAAGATTATCAATTTAAATCAATTGAATATAAACAAATGGTGGTGGGACCAGCAATGATCCCTAAGAAAAAGATATTAAGAAAGGATGATAATGGAGATCCTTATTTTGTATTCTTTTCAGAAGAAACAATATGTAAATTAGTTGATAAGTTTAATTCAGAAAATAATAACAAATCTATTAATATAGATCATACTAACGAAATGGTTGATGGATTTATTCAACAATCTTGGATAGTAGCAGATCCTGTATACGATAAATCAAAATATTATGGATATAATTTACCCAAAGGATCTTGGTTTATTGAATGTAAAATAAATGATCCTAAGTTCTTTAAGGATAAAGTTATTAATGAAAATAGATTTTCTTTTAGTATAGAGGGGTTATTAGGTCAAACCAAAGTAGAACATTCAAAACAAGAAGATTTTTCATCATTAATTGATAAATTAAGTGATGAAGAGTTATTAAAAATAATTAATTCTTTAAATTAAAAAATA
>Ga0007805_1000192_pt1 | contig 22337 bp, 23 predicted proteins | sample CryBogCBE24Aug09_FD_71231 | JGI IMG/M metagenome (GOLD analysis project Ga0007805, IMG submission 71231) | Freshwater microbial communities from Crystal Bog, Wisconsin, USA - CBE24Aug09 | ecosystem: Environmental > Aquatic > Freshwater > Lake | place: Crystal Bog, Wisconsin, USA | collected... | reverse complement strand
TCGGTCGGGGAACATCTGCGGATTGAGCAGCATTTCTCCGTAGGTTCCACACGTCGTGATCCACGCGAAGACGATCAGCGTCACGCCCATTCCAGTGATGGGATCTGATCGATCCGGGCCGAGAATGAACCACGCGAAGCTTCCGGCGACGACGATCACGAACGACGCAGCGACCGCACTCTGGCCGTAGTTGTAGCCACCCCACAGCGCGAGTGCTGAGGCCACGACACCGGGGAACGTTGCTGGGTGGTACCCAACGGACCGAAACATCGCGTAGCCCTCAGCAACGGCGGTGAGCGCTACGGCTGCCACGGCGAGTCCCGTGATGACCGTACCGAGGTCGAGTGCCACGAGGAGGGCAACGCCGAGGGCGAACCCCGTCGCCACGGCAACAGTGAGGTTCCGCTCGGCTGGACGCTCGGCTCGAGGGCGCGCTGGTGGGAGATCACGCTGTCGAATGTTGCGCCGGTCGACACGCTCGCTGAAGGAGTCATCCTCGGCGAGCTTGCGTCGCTCAACGCGGGGGATCGCCCGCCGTGGTGGCTCGTCGGCGTCTTCAATGCCGTCCACTGCATCAGCATCAGCATCAGCATCAGCATCAGCATCAGCGGGGACATCGCTCGAAGCGCTGGCCGCATCGAGCATCGTCGGCTCGTCTGTTCGATCGGCGCGCTTGCGCCGCCGGCGGATGGTGCGAGGAGCATCGTCGGCGCCGGTGCTTGCACCAGCAGCTGAGAGTGCTCCGAGACCGGCGAAGAGTTCTTCTTCGGTCGGAATCGCTTCGTAGGCGTCGGCAGAGAAGCCCTCAGTCGCCACCGTCGCAGGGCTTGGCGCGTCGAATTCCCAGGGCTGGCGCGCCTCTCGGTCTTCTACGGATGAGACGGCGGACGCTTCGTCAGCGAGCATCGCAGGCTCGAAGGTTTGATCTTCGTAATCCCAATCAGCTTTGTCTTCGCGCCACGTTGGCCCGGGCACGGCAGCGGGGTTGTCATCACTCGACATGACCGCTGGCAACTGTCCGGTGGGCGGGTCGCCCCAATGGGGCAGATCGCTCATGGGCAGCGGTGCTGCTGCATCGTCAGGGAGTTGCGCCAACCCATCCACGGGCACGGCACCGGTGATACGAACGCCACGAGTCGGCGTTTCGTCGGTCGCTGCATCAACGCCCTCATCCGCATCGTCAGACTTCAAGGAGCTCAGCCTCCTTCTGTGCCAACAACGCGTCGACACGATCAATTGCGGCATCGGTCATCTTTTGGATGACCGCTTCAGCCCGCTCGGTCACGTCGGTTGACAGGCCCTCGTCCTTCACCAGCACGTCGAGGTCATGACGAGCGCTCCGACGGATGTTGCGAAGGGCAACTTTTCCGTCTTCTGCTTTATTGCGAACAATTTTTACGAAATCCCGCCGACGCTCTTCGGTGAGCGCAGGGAATGCCAGACGCATCACCACACCGTCGTTCGATGGCGAGAGCCCGAGATCCGTACTTTGAATGGCCTTCTCAATTGCGCCCATCGACGCCTTGTCGAAGGGTGAAATCACCAAGAGGCGAGCCTCGGGCACGCTGAACGCGGCAATTTGTCGGAGCGGCGTCGGGGTGCCGTAGTAGTCGACGAGCAGATGCTCGACGAGGCCAGAGTTGGCTCGCCCGGTTCGCACACCAGCGAACTCATGCTGGACGCGCTCAATGGCCTTCGCCATCTTCTCGTCTGCTTCTTCGATCACCAATTCGGTGAGTTCATCGCTCACGAGACCAGCGTACCAATCTTCTCTCCAGCAAGCGCCCGGTGCAGGTTGCCAGGGGTCATGATGTCGAAAACGAGGATCGGCAGGGCATTGTCCTGGCAGAACGTGATCGCCGTCAGGTCCATGACCCGGAGGTCCTTCGAGACCACCTCCATGAACGTGATCTCCTCGTACCGGGTGGCAGAAGCATCCACACGCGGGTCTGCGGTGTAGACACCATCGACGCCACCGTGCGTACCCTTCAGCACCATCTGCGCCTCGATCTCGGCAGCGCGAAGGACCGCTGGGGTGTCGGTCGTGAAGAAGGGTGCACCCATGCCTGCAGCGAAGATGACCACCCGACCCTTCTCCAAGTGCCGAATCGCTCGGCGCCGGATGTAGGGCTCAGCAACCGCTGGCATTGGAATGGCCGACTGCACCCGCGTGGGCTGCCCGAGCTGTTCCAGCGCATCTTGGAGTGCGAGGGAATTGATCACTGTTCCGAGCATTCCCATGGTGTCCGAGGTCGCCCGGTCCATCCCGTCGGATGCACCCGTCATGCCGCGCCAGATGTTGCCGCCGCCGACCACGATGGCGATCTCTACGCCGAGTGTCTCTCGCACCTCGACGATCTCGGCCGCGAGACGGTGCACCGTGTGAAAGTCGATCGTCTCGTCCGAGGCCGCAGATGCCAGGGCTTCGCCGGACATCTTGAGCACGATGCGCTTGGGCGTCGCCCTCGTGGCCTCGGACATGACGGACTACGCCCCGATGATGATTTGAGCGAAGTTGGCGATCGATGCCCCACCGAGCATCTGGGTGATGGTCTGCTTCTCGTCACGCACGTAGGACTGCTCGAGGAGACAACGCTCCTTGAACCAACCGTTGAGGCGACCTTCGATGATCTTCGGGAGCGACGCCTCGGGCTTGCCCTCGTTGCGACTGATGCTCTCGACCGTCTCGCGCTCGGCGTCGACGTCAGCTTGGGGCACCTCGTCGCGGGACAGGTACTGGGGCTTGGTGAATGCTGCGTGGACCGCAACCTCGTGGGCCAGGTCGGCGCTGCCGCCGTTCAGCACGACGAGCACGGCGTTCACGCCACGGCCGTCCTGGCTGTGGAGGTAGGCATCGGCGTTTTGGTCCGCGCTCACTTCGAAGCGGACGACCTTGCCCACCGAGATGTTCTCCTTCAAGGAGATGAGCATCTGCTCGACGGCAGGCGTGAAGGCTTCAATCGCAACTTCACCGTCTTTGGCGACGGCTGCCGCCATGTCGTTGACCATGGTCACGAACTCAACCGACTTCGCCACGAAGTCCGTCTCGCTGCGCAGTTCCACGGCTGCAATGGCGTTGCCGTCACGAACGACGGCAACGGCACCTTGGGAGGCGTCACGGTCGGTGCGCTTGGCAGCTGACGCCAGGCCCTTCTCGCGAAGCCAACGGGTGGCTGCATCGGTGTCACCGTCGCAGGCCTCGAGGGCCTTCTTGGCGTCGAGCATGCCGACACCGGTCGACTGCCGGAGGGACTGCACATCTTTTGCGGTGAAATTCGCCATGGGGCTACTCCTGTCCTTCTGCAGCAGCCGCTGGGGCTGCGGGGGTCTCTGGCGCCGCAGCCACCACGGGCTCGGCGATCTTGGCTGCTTCTGCCTTGGCAGCTTGGGCCTTAGCCCGAGCAGCATCACGGTTGTGGAAGATGAACTTGCCTTCAACAACAGCGTCTGCAATCACACGGCTGAGGAGCGCACCGGAGCGGATGGCGTCGTCGTTGCCGGGGATGACGTGGGTGATGACGTCAGGGTCACAGTTGGTGTCGACCACGGCCACGACCGGCAGGCCGAGCTTGATGGCCTCGGTCACGGCGATGTGCTCCTTCTTCGTGTCGATCACGAAGATGGCGTCGGGCAACTTGTTGACGCGAGCGATACCACCGAGGTTGCGCTCGAGCTTCTCGAGCTCACGGGTGTGCGCCAGGGCCTCGCGCTTGGGCATCCCTTCGAAGTCGCCAGCGTCACGCATGAGGCGCAGTTCCTTCATGCGCTGCACACGGGTCGCCACCGTCTGGAAGTTGGTGAGCATGCCACCGAGCCAGCGCTGGTTGACGTAGGGCATGCCACAGGCATCGGCGTACTCAGCGATCGGGCCTTGGATTTGCTTCTTCGTGCCCACGAACATGATGGAACCGCCGTCAGCAACGAGGTCACGGACGTAGGTGTAGGACTCCTCAATACCCTTGAGGGTCTTCTTCAGGTCGATCAGGTAGATCCCGTTGCGCTCGCCGAGAATGAAGCGACGCATCTTGGGGTTCCAGCGACGGGTTTGGTGTCCGTAGTGGACACCGGCATCGAGCAGCTGGCGCAGGGTGACTACAGCCATGACATTCCTCCAGTTGAACGGCCAATCGCACACCGAATGGTGACTGTGGATCGCGATGGCCGGACTACATCTCACGTAGACCCACGCTCTGTGGGCGGAGTTCATGCTAGCCGAGACGCGACGAGCTGGCGTTAGGCCCGAGGGTGCGTGGCTCGGTAGACGCTCGAGAGGCGCTCCTTTGAGACGTGGGTGTAGATCTGCGTGGTCTCGAGACTGGCGTGACCGAGCAGTTCTTGGACGACTCGGAGATCCGCTCCCCCATCGAGGAGATGGGTGGCGAAGCTGTGGCGGAGCGCATGGGGGTGGATTGGTAGTGGCGATCGTGCGTCGAGGATTCTGCGAACGTCTCGAGGCTGCAGCGGATTCCCCCGCTGGTTGACGAAGACCGCATCGGGGGCAGTGGCCGGCGTCGCGAGAACCGGGAGACCGATGCGAATCCACTGGTCGAGCGCGTCGATTGCCTGATCGTGAAGGGGAAGTCGTCGCTCCTTGGAGCCCTTCCCGAGCACCACGATTGACCGGTCCTTCACGTTGAGGTCACCCCGTCGGACACCGCAGAGTTCACTGACCCGAAGCCCTGCGCCGTAGAGGAGCTCCAGCACGGCGAGGTCCCGAAGCGCCAATGCGCGTCCACGGTCATCCTCACCAGCCGAGATGTTCTCGAGGAGGTCGTTGAGGTCGCTGGCAGCAACCACCTGCGGCAGGCGCCCTCCACCACGTGGCGCCGAGAGTCGACTCGCAGGATCAACAGCGATGACGCCCCGTCGGCGGAGGTAGTCGAAGTAGGACCGCAGCGTGGCGGCTCGGCGAGCAACCGTCGCCCGAGCAGCTCCTGCAGTGCTCAAATCAGCCAGGTAGCGACGGAGCAGCACCCTCGTCACGAGCGACGGCGACCCACATCCATGCGCCTGCGCCCAGCCGATGAAATCGTCGAGGTCGCTCAGGTAGGCCCGAATGGTGGTCGCTGCCTTGCCCGACAGTGACGCACGGTACCGATCGAGATCGAAGCCCTCGACCGAGTCGCTCACGAGCCGTCGACGCTCCGGCGTGGCGCACCCGACCACAGGTGTTCGAGGTCGTAGAACGCCCGTGTCTCCTCCATGAAGACGTGGACGAGGACGTCGCCGTAGTCCATGAGGACCCAGGTCCCATCGTCGCGACCTTCAATCCGAATCGGACCGCGGCCACAGGTTGCCTTGGTGGCGGCCTCAACGGCATCCACCATGGCGTCGACCTGACGGGCGTTCGAACCACTCGTGACCACGAACGCGTCGATGACCGAGAGCAGGTCGTGCAGTTCCAGAATGATCGTGTTGTTGCCGAGCTTGGACGCTGCGGCGTTGGCGGCAACCTCAGCTAAGACCATCGAGTCGTTGGTGGCGTCGAGGGTGAGGTCAGTTGGCAAGTTCCACCATCGTGACCGCCACGGCGAAGACCGCTGCGAGGCCGCAGCCCGCCCACGTTGCGAGCATCACCTTCGCCCGGCGTTCAATGCGGGCCAACTCCTGACACGCCCGACGACTCGGCTCCCCATCAGAGGAGCCGACGAGACGGAGGTGCGGACGGAGCGCAGACGGCTCCTCCACCACATCATCTCGGAAGACTTCACTCAGTGCCATTGGCACCATCGTACAGAGAACGAGCGCCAATTTCGAGAATGACCGCTTCTGGGAGGCAATCGGTGGGGAGCACTCCTGAATGGAGTTCCGTGCGGAGATCTCGAGAGGCGCAGGGATCGTTCTCCATGTCGAGGATGTGCGTGCGCCACATCGCACTCATGGAAATGGTGCTCCCAGGTCGACTGGCAATGAGAAGGTCGACGAGTGAGGCGAGGTCACTGGAACGATGCCACCGGTCAATACCCGCGCAGAGATCCGCTCCGAGGATGAGTGCGACCGATCCGATTCCGGAGGCGAGCAGTGCCGAAACCGTGTCGACGGTGTAGCTCGGTCCTCCGTGGAGGACCTCGAAGTCACTGACGCTCATGTTGGCAGTTCCCCCAACGAGCGCACGGGTCATCGCAAGTCGATCGGCTGCGCTGGCCTCAACGCTCCCCCGCTTCTGGTACGGATCTCCGGCCACCATGAACACGACATCGTCGACGGTGCCGCTGCGGAGTGCGGCCTGTGCGAGGGCGAGGTGGCCCCGATGGGGTGGGTCGAAGGTGCCACCGAGCAGGCCGACCCGCGCCACGGTCACCGACCGGCGAGTGCGGCCACCACGGGGGCGAAGGCTTCGAACTCCCCTTCGTGCAACACGATGTTGGAGAATCCGAAGGTTGCTCGTCGCTCTTCGAGTTGGTCGATCACTTCGGGAACAGAGCCGCACAATGCAACGGGCGCTGAGCGCACCTGTTCAGCAGTCAGGCCGAACATCGGGCCCATGGCCTCGAAGACTGAGGTGGCATCGTCGGTGATCTGCGCGAATGCCGTCCAAATCTGCAGCTCGAGGTCATCAAACCTGCTGCCGGCGCCATCCTTCACCCAGGACAAGCGCTCGAGGTAGGCATCGGCCACTCCCCCGGCAGCGACCTCAGGGCCGATGGCTCCTGCTGCCAAACTCGGCACCATCGAGACAATCGAGGCGTACTTGCCAGCAAGTGTCAGGACCCGGCGGGATCCCCCTCCGATCACGAGTGGCGGGCCACCAGGGGTGTGGGGTTCGGGCGTCAACGTGGCGTTGTTGACCTGGTAGTGCTCGCCGTGGAAGGTCGCAGGGGTGCCGCTGAAGAGCTGCTGGTAGATCTGCAGTGCCTCTTCCATTCGACTGATGCGCACCGAAGCGGCATCGAAGGCGAGGCCTGAGGTCTCGTAGTCGGTGTGCATCCACCCAGCCCCGAGGCCGAATTCAAATCGACCCGAAGAGGCGAGGTCCAAGCTCGCGAGTTCCTTGGCCAAGACGCACGGGTGGCGAAAGTCGTTGTCGAAGACCAACGAACCAACGGTGAGTGCCGTGGTGGCCTCGGCGGCAACGGTCAAGGCGACGAGTGGCCCCCACTGTCCATCGAGGTGATCGGGCACGTAGAGCGTCGAATACCCGAGGTCCTCAACTTTGCGTGCGAGGTCACGCCACGCTGCACCCGTTGGAGCGCCGGAAAGTTGGACGGTGAAGCGAAAACCTGCCATTGCCGAATCCTAGGAGGTCGGCGGAAGGGGGGTCGCGCAACCTCGTAGGCTGGAGGAATGACGAACGGTCAGTGGACCCCGACGAGTTGGCGAGCATTCCCTGCGGTGCAGCAGCCGCAGTGGCCCGATCAGGCAGCACTCGAGACTGCCAGCGCGACGCTCGCCACCTATCCCCCACTGGTCTTCGCTGGGGAAGCTCGAAACCTGACTCGAGCCCTCGGCGACGTGGCAGCTGGGAAGGCTTTCCTCCTTCAGGCCGGCGATTGCGCCGAGTCCTTCCACGACTTCCACGCCGACTCGATCCGAGACAAGTTGAAGGTCATCTTGCAAATGGCCGTGGCACTCACCTATGCATCAGGCGTCCCCGTCGTCAAGGTGGGCCGCATTGCCGGTCAATTCGCCAAGCCGCGCTCGGCCGACCATGAGACCCGTGAGGGCGTGACCCTTCCGGCCTTCCGAGGCCACCTCGTCAACAGCGAAGCCTTCGAGGCTGCGGCACGAACCCCCGACCCCCAGCGACTGATCACCGCCTACCACCAGTCGGTCGCCACGTTGAACCTACTTCGGGCCTTCACCAAGGGTGGTTTCGCCGCGCTCGGCCAAGTCCACGCCTGGAACATGACGTTCGTGAAGGATTCGCCCCAAGGCGCCCGCTACGAGCAAGTGGCCGGCGAAATTGAGCGGGCGCTCCGGTTCATGACCGCATGTGGCATTGACCTCGCCACCGAAGGCAATCTCGACGAGGTCGACTTCTACACCTCACACGAAGCGCTCATCCTCCCCTACGAAGAGGCGCTCACCCGGCAGGATTCTCTGACCGGTGACTTCGTCGACACCTCCGCACACCACCTCTGGATCGGCGATCGGACCCGGCAACTCGACGGCGCCCACGTGGAGTTCCTCCGTGGTGTGCTCAACCCCATTGGCATGAAGGTGGGCCCGAGCATCGCTCCCGATGAACTCGTGGCCCTCTGCGAGCGCCTGAACCCCGACCACATCCCCGGTCGACTCACCCTGATTGCTCGATTCGGCGCGAACCTCATCGGCGAGAAATTGCCGCCGCTCCTCGATGCGGTAACCGCTGCCGAGCACCCGGTGGTCTGGGCCAGTGACCCCATGCACGGCAACACCTTCACTGCAGCTGGAGTGAAGACCCGACGCTTCGAGGACATCGTTGCAGAGCTGAGTTCGTTCTTCGCGATCTGCCGTGACCGCGGCGTATGGCCAGGTGGTGTGCACTTAGAGCTCACCGGCGAAAACGTCACCGAGTGCCTCGGCGGCGGTGACACCGTCAGCGAGGACGACCTCTCGATCCGGTACCGCTCCATCTGCGATCCCCGCCTCAACGCCAGTCAGGCCATCGACCTCTCGTTCTCCATCGCTGAACTGCTGCGGGGTTAGCGAGCCCTACCCCTCGGGGGCCACCGCAGTCTGGTTGTAGCGCACGAGGAACCACTGCTCGGCAGTGATCAACCACTCGGTCACGCTCGCGTGATCGGTTCGCAGACCGAGGCGTCGGCCCGCTGGCCCACCGAAACAGTGGTGGAGCATGGAGGACTCAACCACCCCAGCGTGGGTCGCTACGACGATGGTCTGACCAGCGAACTCCTGCGCCAGCGCGTCGATGGCTGCAACGGCGCGCTGGGTGAACATCGCCCAACTCTCCCCCGAAGGAGCGATGGGCACCGTTGGATCGACGTCCCAGTCGACGCCTGAGAACCGTTCGGAGTACTGCGCCCACGTCAACCCATCAGCGTCACCAGGATGCAGTTCTGCAACACCAGGCCGAGGGGCGATACGACGAGCGCTCGGAAGCGCTGCGCTCAGCAGATCTGCCGTTTCGATTGCTCGCCGAAGGTCCGAACTGACCAGAATGGTGGCGTCGTCAACCTCACCACTTCGCGACCATCGTCGAGCGAGCTTCGTGACTTGATCGCGACCGAGATCTGAGAGGCCATCACAGCCAGTGAGCCCGCCGAACTTTCCCTCGACGTTGGCGGCTGCCTGGCCGTGGCGGACCAGGAGCACTCGAGTCGCACCCACGGGGAGGTCACCAATGGTGCGAATGCCCTTCGGAGGCCGAGGGCCGTGGCTCACGCCAGTTCACCAACGAAGTCTTCGAGCTGGCGAAGCGTCCGACACTCAATCACCCCGTCGCAGTAGGAGGCGTAGTCAAAGACGATGGAGTCGCCCGATCCCCAGTAGTCGCGTGGCTCAGGGTTCAGCCAGTAGACGTGACGAGCCCGCTCGGCCATGGCCTTCACCACCCACGCCTCTGATGCGTGGTAGTTGTTGCGGGCGTCACCCAAGATCAAGACCGTGGTCTTCTGATTGATCTCTTTCCCCCATCGCTCGTCGAAGGTCCGAAGCGCGTGGCCGTAGTCCGAGTGGCCATCTAAGTAGACGACATCGGCTTCGGTGTTGATGCGGTAGACCGCCTCTGTCGGGTCATCGGTGGCGTCGAAGAAGCGGGTGACCTCGTCGATGCCGTCGATGAAGACGAAACTTCGCACCTTGGAGAACTGCGAGCTAATCGCGTGGACGAGGTGCAGCGTGAACCGAGCGAAGGACGCCACCGATCCTGAGATATCAGCGATCACCACAATCTCAGGCTTGGACGGTCGAGGCTTCTTGAACCTGGGGTCAATGGGCACCCCGCCGGTCGACAAGCTCTTGCGAACGGTTTGGCGGACGTCGAGACCACCGCGCTTTCCGTGACGACGCTTGCGAGCCAAGCGCACGGCGAGCTTCCTCGACAACGGCTGGAGGATACGACGGAGCTGCACCAGCTCATCTTTCGTGGCGTGCATGACGTCGATGTCTTCGGGCAGGGGCTTGCGAACCGACTTGGCCAGGGCTTCTTTGCCACGGTCTTCAACGAGACGCTTGCGGATCTCTGCCTCGACCGCCTTCTTCAATCGTTCGATCTTGGTTGCGACCTCGGCTTGGAGCAGTCGGTCATCGAGGCTCCCCTCGAGCACGCCCCGGTCATCGCGCAGCTGCTCGAGCAAGCGAGCCGAGGCGCCGTCGACGTCTAAGTTCCGCAGCGTCCGGTAGAGGTAGTAGGTCCCACCCACTGGTCGCCCTGGTTCCATACCAGCGAAGCGGCTGACTGCGCCTTGGGCGACCATCTTGAGCAACGAGGCATCACCGGAGACGAGGGCAGACATGAGGAGTTTCGCCAGCTCCTCTGGCGTCAGGTCACTCCCGCCTCCCCCGCCGCTGCCGCGTTGCTGTCCTGAGCCCGTCAAGGGCGTCTGCTGCGCGGTCTCGCCGATCTCGAGGCCGAGGTCGGCATCGTCGAGGTCCTCTGGTGCGGGATCTCGCATGGCGAAGAAGACCTCGAAGGCGAGGTCGAAGGCCGCGTAGTGCTCTTCTTCCTTCACGAGCGTTGCTGCTAGGGCAGCTTTCAGCGTGGTTCGCTCCTCAAGCGAGATGTGCGACATGGCCGCCGCAGCGTCGAGGTGCTCAGTCAGCGAGACCGGGAGACCAGCGTTGCGCAGTTCGACGACGAATCCCGACAACAGGTCGAGCATGGAACTACTTCACCACCGAGAGGAGTTCTCTGTTCGCGCGCTCGATGTCGGTTTGGTACTTGAGGAGGATGTGGAGGGTCTCCTTGGCCGACTCGGCGTCGATCGACTCCCTGCCGAGGAGCACCAACGTGCGGGCCCAGTCGATGGTTTCTGACACCGACGGTGCCTTCTTGAGCTCAATGGTGCGAAGCGCTCCGACGAGCCGAGCAACTTGCTCGGCGAGTTCGGTCGTGATGCCCGGCACTCGGGCTTGGATGATCGCCTGTTCGCGGTCGAGTTCGGGGTAGCCAATGTGGAGGAAGAGGCACCGACGTTTGAGCGCCTCGGAGAGCTCTCGGGTGTTGTTCGAGGTCAAGAACACGAGGGGGAACTGCGTGGCCTTCACCGTTCCGAGTTCAGGAATCGAGACCTGGAACTCCGAGAGGATCTCGAGCAGGAGCGCCTCGGTTTCGAGTTCGACTCGGTCGATCTCGTCGATGAGGAGCACGACCGGGTCTTCGGCCCGAATGGCCTCGAGGAGGGGGCGGGTGAGGAGGAACTCCTCGGAGAAGATGTCCTCTTCCAAGTTGTGCCAGGACTCCGCCGTCACCGGTGCCGCATCACCAGATTGACCCGCTTGGATGCGGAGCAGCTGCTTGCGGTAGTTCCACTCGTAGAGCGCTTTGCCCTCATCGAGGCCTTCGTAGCACTGGAGACGAATGAGACGAGCGCCGGTGATCTCGGCAACAGACTTGGCCAGCTGCGTCTTTCCCGTACCGGCAGGGCCTTCGACGAGGATGGGCTTACGCAATCGGTCGGCCAAGTACACCACCGAGGAGATGGCGTCGTTGGAGAGGTACTGCACCTCGCCGAGTCGGTCCCGCACCGAAGCCGGGCTGTCGAATCTCGGGGTTGCGTCCTCGTCGAAACCGAGGGAGTTGTAGTCGACGCTGGTCACGTCCTTACCTGTCCTTGTCCTGTGATGATCCATTTTGCGGTGGTGAGTTCGCGCAGCCCCATTGGACCACGCGCATGTAATTTCTGGGTCGAAATACCAATTTCGGCGCCAAGGCCGAGTTGTTCGCCGTCGACGAATCGGGTCGAGGCATTCACGAGCACGGCAGCAGCGTCAACGGATCGGACGAAGTAGTCCGCGAAGTACTGACTGTCGGTGCAGATGGCCTCGGAGTGCCCGGTCGAGTAGGTGGCGATGTGCGAGATGGCCTCATCGATGTCGTCGACCACCTTCACCGACAAGATGAGTGACCCGAATTCAGTGGCGTAGTCCTCGTCGGTCGCCGGAATCGCCCGAGGGACGATGGCGCAGGTTCGGGAGCACCCTCGCAATTCGACGTCGTCGAGGACCTCGGCAACAACGGGGAGGAAATCTGCTGCTCGATCAGCGTGGACGAGGAGGGTTTCGGTGGCATTGCACACGCCTGGGCGTTGCCGCTTCCCGTTATCGATGAGCCGGAGGGCCCTCGCCAAGTTTGCCTGCTCGCACACGTAGAGGTGGCAGTTGCCATCGCCGTCGAGGATGGTCGGGACGGTGGCGTGCTGCTTCATCGACGCGATGAGCGCCGGGCCACCGCGAGGGATCAGGCAGTCGAGGTACCCACTCAGTCCCATGAAGCGGGCTGCTGCGTCGTGGGAGGTGTCGGCCACGAGGGCGACGACGTCCTCAGGCAGTCCAACCGCGACCGCGCTCCTCCGGAGGAGGTCGACGATGACCTGGTTCGTCCGCTGCGCCGTCGACGAACCCCGCAGGTAGGCGCAGTTGCCGGACTTGATACAGAGGCCCGCTGCATCAGAGGTCACGTTCGGTCGATTCTCGTAGATGATGCCGACCACACCGAGGGGCACGCGGACACGGCGGACGTCCAGACCATTGGGCCTTCGCCATCCGTCGACGACCTCGCCCAGTGGATCGGGCAGTGCAGCAACTTGGCGGAGCCCTGCGGCCATCTGACTGATCCGATCCGATGTCAGCGTGAGGCGATCCCGAGCGGCACTGGTCAGGGTTGCACCGTGCTCGGCGAGATCGTGAGCATTGGCGGCGAGGACGGCTGCACCTTCAGCGTCGAGCGAGTTTGCTGCGTGGAGAAGGAAGTCGTTCCGCATGGCTGAACTCGACGATGCGAGTGGACGAGCTGCCGCCTTCACCGCAGCGGCCTGCGCGAGGAGGTCAGCCATCAGGCCATCTTACCGTTGCCATTTGGTGCCTCAACGAGGACCACGAGGTCATCACGGTGGATGATCTCCGAGCGCTGACGCCCCTCGTGGTCAGCGCTGCGCTGACCCATGAGGCTGGTCGCTACCGACGACGGCACCGACGCAAGCCCTCGTGCGAAGAGACCGTGTGGCCCAATCACCGAAATTGCATCGCCAGCATCGAAGGTTCCCGACACTGCAGTCACCCCAGCAGCGAGGAGTGAACGGCCGTCGCTCATCACCGCTCGAGCAGCACCGTCGTCGACGGTCACCGAACCAACGGGTGACAGGGCGAAGGCAATCCAGAGTTTTCGTGCCGACAGCGTCTTGTCCTTGGCGAGGAACTTCGTGCCGACGGACTCCCCAGCAATGGCGTCGCGTACGACGTGGGGACGCTCGGCCTCGGCAATGGTCACCGTCACCCCAGAGGCCGTCCCGATTCTGGCTGCAGCCACCTTGGACGCCATCCCTCCCGAGCCCACTGCTGACCGTGTTCCTCCAGCGATGAGGAGTACTGCCTCGTCGATCTCCTCCACCACCGAGATGAGCGAGGCGTCTGCTGCCACTCGGGGATCGGCGGTGAAGAGCCCAGCGGTATCGGTCAACAAGATCAAGTGCTGAGCGTCGACGAGCTGGGCCACGAGCGCAGCGAGGCGGTCGTTGTCGCCGAATCGGATTTCCTCGTCGCTCGTCGCGTCGTTCTCATTGACGATGGGCACCACACCGAAGTCGAGGAGCTGGCGAAGGGTCCGACGGGCGTGGAGGTACTGCTGGCGATGGCCAAAATCGAGCGATCCGAGCAACACTTGGCCTCCGACGAGTTGGTGGTGACCCAAACTGCGTTGCCACGCTTCCATGACTCGGTGCTGCCCAACGGCCGAGGCGGCCTGGAGCGCCACGATCTCCTTTGGGCGAGCAGCGTCGCCAGCAATCGCGGACCAGCCGAGTGCGACGGCGCCCGAGGTCACGATCACCACGTCAGTCCCGCCATCGCGCAGTGCAGCCACATCGCCAACAATGGCATCGAGTGCCGCCCGATTGGCCGTTCCTTCAGGGGTGGTCACCGATGAGGAACCGACCTTGATTACCACGGTGGTCATGTCGATCGCTCTCGCCTCGTCTTGCGTCGAGAGTCGCGGTCGGGGTGCAGGGCAGCGTCGAGCGCGGCATCGGATCCTGCCCGATACCAGGTGAAGCTGAAGTCACCAATCGTGACCTCATCGCCATCTCGGGCGCCCGCTCGACTGAGCAGACGATCGATGCCGAGCTTCTCCAACCTCCGCACGACTTCGTCCATGGCGGCTGGATTCGACAGGTCAGACAGTCCCACCGCGCGCTCGGCGGCGCGGCCGACGAGACGCCACTGACCGTCTCCTTCGTTGACCGCTGAGGCCTGTTCAGCAACGGGGCGGTGGATGACGACGTCACCGAGCGCTGAGGTCTCTTCTTCGACGACCCGAACGTCAGCGACCATGGTGGTGAGCAGGCCGAGGAGTCGATCGATGTTGTGGTGCGTCGCACCAGAGATCCCGAGCGCAATGGGCAGACCAGCGAGCGAATCGGATTCGACGAGGTCAACTTTCGATCCAACGACCAGCGTTGGCCGTTCGAGCAGTTCAGGCAAGTACTCCCCGAGTTCGTGGCGGAGAACCTCGAGCTGGCGCTCAGGGGACTCCGGAGCCTCTTCGCCGAGATCGAGCAGGTAGAGCAGGACTCGAGCTCGCTCCACGTGACGGAGGAACTCGAGGCCAAGACCTTTGCCGGAAGCAGCGCCTTCAATGAGGCCAGGAATGTCGGCCATCACGAACTCAAACGCGTCCGGAGCATTCCTTGGATACCGGACCACGCCGAGATGTGGCTCGAGCGTCGTGAAGGGGTAGTTGGCAACCTTCGGGCGGGCGGCGGAGACCGCTGCGATCAGCGTGGACTTTCCAACGTTCGGAAATCCCACGAGCGCAACATCGGCCATCAGCTTCAGTTCGAGGTTGCACCACAGCTCCTCACCATGCTCGCCCTGTTCGGCGAACCCAGGAGCTCGGCGGGAGTTGGAGAGGAACTTTGCGTTGCCGTGTCCGCCCTTGCCGCCTTCGGCGATGCGGTAGCGCTCGCCGTGGTTGGCGAGGTCGACGATCTCTTCGCCTTCAAGCGTGGTGACCACGGTGCCAACCGGCACCTTGACGAGACAGTCGTTTCCGGAGGCTCCATGTCGCTTCTTCCCCATTCCGTGGACGCCAGAAGTGGCACCACGATGGGGGTGGTCACGGAAGCTGAGGAGCGAAGCGATGTTGCGATCAGCGATCAGCCAGACATCGCCACCACGGCCACCATCACCGCCATCGGGACCACCTTCAGGCACATGGCTCTCTCTGCGGAACGACACGCAGCCTGCACCGCCGTCACCCGCCTTGGCATGGAGCTGCGCGCGATCGACGAAGGTGGACATACCCTCAGCCTACGGCCCGGGGAGCTGCGCAACGAAGAGTTGTTCGCCAACGATGGCGTCGACGGTGAGGACGCCGTCAGTCCCGGCGACCTGCCAGGTGCGATCACCACCAACGGCGACGCTGACCACACCACCGGGCAAGGCTCCGGCACGTTCGAGGTCGGCCATGGCGTGGTCGTTGGTCTCCAAGGATTCGGCGATTCGCACGAACGCGTAGGAACCGGAGAGCGTGACCGAGTCCAAGGTCACCCCGCCACGCGGAGCGACGTTGCTCGAGCCAGGGATGGGATTGCCGTGAGGACAGGTTGCCGGATCTCCGAGGAGGGCGATGAGTCGCTCCTCAACATCAGCAGAGATCACGTGTTCCCACCGACCTGCTTCAGCATGCGCCTTGTGCCACTCCAGCCCGATCACGTCGACGAGCAACCGCTCGGCGAGGCGGTGTCGTCGCACCACCGAGGTGGCAAGGCGGGTTCCGGTGGCCGTCAGCGAAATGGTGCGCCCGCTGCGGAGAATGAACCCGTCGTCTTGGAGCCGGTCGAGCATCTCCGACACTGACGCCGCAGTTCGACCCAGCCGTTCGGCCACTCGAGCGGCGATCACCGTCGTCCCCTCCTCTGCGAGGGAGAAGATGGCCTCTAAGTACTCCTCGACTGGCGTGTGGTAGCCCTCCTCGCTCACCGGACATCACCGAAGAGCGCCGCCAAGGCATCGGTGAACACCTCAGTGTGTCGATCAACGTCTGCCGCTGTGGTGTCGGGACACATGAGGGCCATGTTGTGGAAGGGGGTGATGAGCACCCCTCGGTTCGCGAGGAAGAGGTGGAAGTAGGTGTTGAGCTGGTCGTCTTCTGCCCGAGCTGCTGCTCCCCCACTCCGCGGTGCCGGACTGGTGAAGCGATACTCCGCTCGACACCCGAGCTGCACCACGGAGAACGGTGCCCCCGTGGCCTCGAACCCTGCCTGCACGCCAGCAACGAACCGTGTGGCGAGCGCCTCCATGCGTGCGAAGGCTGCAGGCACGAGCACCTCGCCGAGCGTGGCGCGCATCGCCGCCAGACTGAGCGCATTCCCCGAGAGCGTCCCGCCCACTCCCCCAACGTCGACGATGTCGGCACCAGTCGAGGCGGCATCAGCAATGCGCTGCGCCACCGCACTCGTGACGCCGTAGGCGCCACAGGGAATGCCGCCGCCGATGGCCTTTCCAATGGTGACCACGTCAGGGCGCAGACCCCACGCCATGGTGGCCCCACCTTCGCCCAGGGAGAAGGTGTGGGTCTCATCGATGAGCAGCAGGGTTCCGGTCGCATCGCACGCGGCCCGCACGGCGTCTAGGAACCCAGGTTCGGGCAGCACGATCCCAATATTGGTGAGGGCTGGCTCACACAAGACGAGGGCGACGTCGCCGCCGGCGAGGGCGGCGGCCACCGAAGTCGCATCGTTGAACTCCACCACCACTGTGGTCGTCGTTGGATCAACGGCTGGACCGACGTTTCCGGGTCGGCTCCGTGGGTGCCCATTGGCGTCGAGCGTGACGAAGGTCTCATCGACCGAGCCGTGGTAGCTGTAGTTGAAGACCAAGACCTTGGGTCGACCGGTCACCATTCGAGCGAGTCGGCAGGCGAAACGATTGGCGTCAGTCGCCGACAACGTGAAGCTCCAGGCGTCCACACTGAACCGTCGGGCGAGTTCTGCGCCAACCCACTCAGCGTCTTCGGTCGTGAGCATGGTGGTGATGCCGCCGAACTCTTCGAGTCGACGGCGCACCGCTGCGACGGTGGGGGCTGGGGAGTGGCCAGCCATCGCTCCGGTATCACCGAGCGCGAAGTCCACGTAGGTGTGCCCGTCGAGGTCGGTGATCGTGGCGCCGTGGGCATGGGAGAAGGCCAGCGGGAATCCACCGGCCCACTTGTTCATCCACGTCATGGGCACTCGGCCGAGCAGGTGATCCGCTCGAGCAGAAACGGCAGCTGAGGCAGGATGCGCGTCGACGTAGTGCGCAGATTCTGCTGCGATGAGGTCGACAAGTCGCTGGCGATCGACGGTTGGCACAAGGTCTCCTCGGTGGTCCACCGCTGATCCTACCGAGACCGATTCGACCACCTCGCCACGAGGCGAATCGGAAACTTTCGGGAAATCCGCGCGTTGGGGCCAGAAATGGGCAACAATGTGGCCGTACAGCGGTGGGCCGTCCGGGTCCCCACAGAACAAGGAGAGTTCACCTCGTGAACAAGAGCGAGCTGATCAGCGCAATTGCTAGCCACACTGAGATGACCCAGAAGGACGTTGGCGCTGTCATCGATGCCTTCGAGGAAGTCGTGACCAAGAACGTCAGCAAGGGTGAGAAGGTTGCCCTCACTGGCTTCGTGACGTTCGACCGCGTGGACCGCAAGGCCCGCACGGCGCGTAACCCCCAGACCGGCGAGGCCATCAAGGTCGCAGCCTCCAAGGCCGTCAAGGTCAGCGTCGGCGCCAAGTTCAAGGCTGCCGTCAAGGGCGCCAAGAAGTAGTCACTGCGCCGTCTGGCGCATGAGCAGTCTGCAGAACGCCCCTCGCTTCGGTGAGGGGCGTTCTGCTTTGCCGAACGACTGGCGCCAGGATCCAGATCTGAAACGGCAAATGCTCCCGCCAATGGCGGGGGCACCTCCAGAGGCTGCTCGTGGAGCGATGGTTCGAGCTAGTTGCTCTCGACCGGAAGCACGTCGACGAGACGACGACCGTTGCGCTGACCGAACTTCACCGATCCAGGAGCGAGGGCGAACAAGGTGTCATCCTTGCCGATGCCGACGTTCAGTCCTGGGTGAAACTTCGTGCCGCGCTGGCGGACGATGATCGAGCCAGTGCCGATTACCGTGCCGTCGAAAACCTTGACACCGAGTCGCTGGGCGTTTGAATCGCGCCCGTTTCGAGTTGAACCGCCACCTTTAGTCTTTGACATGGAGCCCTCCTAGCCGGCCGCGATCGAGGTGATCTCGATCGTTGAGTAGTGCTGACGGTGTCCCCAACGCCGGGACTGGTTCGTCTTGTTCTTGTACGTCATGGCGTTGATCTTCTTGCCCTTCTCCTCACCGATCACCGTTGCGGTGACGCTCGCCTTGGCGAGATCGGCGGGGGTGGAGAGCACGCGGTCCCCGTCAACGATGAGCACAGGACGGAGGGTGACCTCGGTCCCGGCGTCCACGCCGAGCAGCTCCACGCGCAGGCGCTGGCCTTCGGCCACACGCTCCTGCTTGCCTCCTGATGCGATGACGGCGTACATAGACACTTCCTTGAGATCCGACCGGGCGCGCCTCGCACACCACGGAATGAACAGTGTAGTCGGTAACGAGGTCCTTAGAGTGCGTCTGCGTCGAGAATGTGGCCACGCCCCTGGCAGACGGCACAGGTGGTGGTGAGCGACTCGATGAGGCCTTCAGAAACCCGCTTGCGAGTCATTTCCACGAGGCCGAGTTCGCTGATGTCGAAGACCTGGGTCCGAGTTTTCTCGCGTCCGAGCGCTGCCCGGAGTGCTGCGGCAACCTTTTCTCGGTTCTCCTTCGACTCCATGTCGATGAAGTCAATGACGATGATCCCGCCGATGTCGCGAAGGCGAAGCTGGCGAGCGACTTCTTCGGCGGCTTCTAAGTTGTTGCGGTAGACCGTCTCTTCGAGGTTGGTCTTGCCGACGTTCTTCCCCGTGTTGACGTCGATCACCGTCAAGGCTTCGGTCCGCTCGATGATGAGGGATCCCCCCGAGGGCAGCCACACCTTGCGATCGAGGGCCTTGTGGAGCTGCTCGTGCACGAAGTAGCGCTCGAACAACGGAAGCGCCTCAGTCTCGGTGTCGTAGAACTCCACACGGTCAGCGAGTTCAGGATTGACGGCGGCAACGTAGTCACGCACCTGGACGAAGGTGTCGTAGTCGTCGATGAGCACGCCCCGGTAGTCACCGTTCAACTCTTCACGCAGCATCTTGAGGGCCATGTCGGGTTCGGCGTAGACGAGACCGGGTTGGTTGGACTTCGCTGCCTGCTCTTCAATGACGGTCCACTTCTCAACGAGCGACTCGACGTCGCGGCGAAGCTCCTCTTCGGAGACCCCCTCCGCAGCGGTTCGCACGATGATGCCGTGCTGGGCCGGCTTGACGGCATCAATGATCCGACGGAGACGCCGACGCTCGTTGTCACCGAGCCGCTTGGAGATGCCAGTCGCCGAGGAGTTCGGCACTAAGACCGCGAAGCGTCCAGGGAGCGACACCTCTTGAGTCAGACGAGCGCCCTTGGCCCCAATGGGGTTCTTCGTCACCTGACAGAGGATCGTCTGTCCGGCCTTCAGCATCTCTTCAATGCGAGGGGCCGGCGCTTGGCCTTCGGATTCGGTGTCGCTCTCATCGTCGAGGTGCACGTCACCGCGGTAGAGGACGGCGTTCTTCGGGATCCCGATGTCCACGAAGGCGGCTTCCATGCCAGGGAGCACGTTCTGGATCCGACCGCGGTAGATGTTCCCGTCGATTTGGTTCGTCGAGTCGGCGGGTCGAGCCACGAAGTGCTCGACCAAACTCCGACCCTCGAGCATGGCGATGTGGGTGGCGTTGGGCTGTACGTGCACGCACATCAGGTACCGACCGGTCGAGCGACCAGCCTTGGATCGCCCACCGCGACGGCGGTTTCGGCTGCGCTTGGATTGCGCTGCCTCGTCGCCCGACTCGTCGCGCACAGCGTCGTCGCTCGTTTGCTCCTTCTGGGCCGGAGTCGGCTTCGGTGCGTTGGCCCCGGAGGTGTCGCCGCTGCGACGCTGTCCACCTCGTCCACCGCTTCGCGACGCAGGCTTCGCTGCATCAGGAGCCTGAGGCGCTGGCGCCGCAGCCGGAGCCGGACGGGTATCGCCAATTTTCGGACGGCTAGCGGCTGCTGCTCCGCTGTCGGTCGACTCGTTGACAGGTTCGTTGGTGGTGTCGGCCACGGTGGGCACTCCTCACGATTGAGACACCGAGCAGAACTGCTCGGCGCTGGTGGACCTCTTGGCGACGGAGGTCGCTCGAAGAGAGGTCTGCACCTTGGGTTGATTGGCAAGCCACGACGGTCGTGGCGGGTAGGTGGCCGTGGCGATACTGCCGGGCCGACGACGGGTGCACAGAAGACTCGTCAGCGGTGCTGGAGCCTTCGGCGTGGAGGTGGACTGCGGGGGTGATCAGGTGGAGGCGGGTCACGCCGAACAACGTGATTCGGAGAAGCAAGAGGCGGTAGAGAGCATCGAGGGGCGAGGACGACTCCAGTGGGGACCGACGTGGTTCCTCTCCTGCATCGATTCGCCTGAGCACGTGCTCACCTTCTACTCGCTCCCTCCAGCCTACCGCCTGAGCGGAGTCACCTCAGACCCCTGCGCGTGGCACGGTGCTCAGTGGAGGGGCTTCGGCGCCACCGGCGGGTGGCCCGCCGAGGGCAGCACCACCGACGAAATGGGGTGGGCAGCGAGGTAGTTGTAGACCTTGGCGACCACCGGAGCTGCAGCCGATGCGCCGTAGCCACCTTCAGCGATGACCGCCAGCACCACGTACTTCGGGTTGTACGCGGGAGCGAAGCTCGCGAACCACGAGTTGGGCTCCTGCCCCTTCTGATTCGACGCCGTTCCCGTCTTTCCCGCAACCAGCAGTTGCCGAGGGCTGAACGTTGCGAACTGCTTGAAGGTGGCGTAGGCCGTTCCCGTTGGGTTGTTCACCACACCAATGAGGCCCTGCAAGATGGGGTCGCGCGTCGACGACGGCAACGGCACCGTACCGATCGCCCTCGGGGCGTAGCGCACGGCAACCGACCCATCGGGGCGGACGACCGCAGCGGCTACCTCGGGGGCGTAGCGCGTGCCGCCGTTGGCGAAGGTGGCATACGCGTTGGCGAGGGCCATCGGGGTCACGACCGTGCCACCTTGGCCGAACGCCATCTCGACGTTGTCTCCGGTGTACCACGAGTCGAAGGGAAACGCCTTCGGGTACTTCAGGTGCTCGGCATTTCGAATCGAGGGCGAGTCGATTCGCGAGTACGCCTCGGTCGGCATGTCGATGCCGGTCTGTGAATCGAGCCCGTACGCGGTGCCAACCTTCTGAATGGGTTCTGTGCCGTAGCGGCCCTGCTCGTTCCAGAAGAGGTACCCAATGTTGTAGAAGTACACGTCCGAGGAGCGAATGATGGCCAGCGGCAAGTTCACGAGGCCCGTGCCCGCAGTCTCGTCATCGTGGAACGTGCAGCCAGCCTGCTTGCCCGTGCACTTCGGCACGGTGAAGGTTCCCTTGTCGTTGTAGTACGACGACGGATTCAGGAGCTTGTCGTTGAGCGCTGCGGTTGCAGAGATCAGCTTGAACGTCGAACCTGGGGTGTAGAGACCCGAGAGGGCGTAGTTATTGAGGGCACCGCTCGCGAGGAGATCCTTGTAGTTCTTGGTCGAGATGCCACCAACCCACTCGTTCAGGTTGTAGCTGGGGTAACTGGCCAGCGCTAAGACCGCACCGGTCCGAGGATCCATCACGACGACGGCGCCCGAGGTGGCCCGGGGGTGCAGGTGGCTCCTCGGGTCCACGCTCAGCCGGTCTTGGAGGATCTGGTCACGGAGCAACTGCTCGACGTGGCGCTGGAGATTGGCGTCGATGTTCAACACGACCGTGTCGCCGCTCTTCGGAGCGATGTCGTGCGTGGTGCCGATCACCGAACCCGACGAATCCACGAGCAAGATGTCCTTCCCGCTCGAACCCCGGAGGAACTCCTCGTACTCCTGCTCGACCCCGGCCTTGCCCACCTGAGATGTCGGCAAGTACCCGACGTTCGGGCTCTGGGCCAGTTCTTGGCCGTTGATCTGCCCCACCCAGCCGAGGATGCCCGATCCGAGCGTTCCCCCATTGGGGTAGGAGCGGTTGAGGAAGCTCGACACCGCGACCCCTGGGAAGTCGCTGCGGTGTTCGGCCAGGTACTGCAC
>Ga0007805_1000188_pt1 | contig 22497 bp, 28 predicted proteins | sample CryBogCBE24Aug09_FD_71231 | JGI IMG/M metagenome (GOLD analysis project Ga0007805, IMG submission 71231) | Freshwater microbial communities from Crystal Bog, Wisconsin, USA - CBE24Aug09 | ecosystem: Environmental > Aquatic > Freshwater > Lake | place: Crystal Bog, Wisconsin, USA | collected... | reverse complement strand
AGTGCGACCACGTTATACGAGAGAAGCACCGGCGCGTGTTTCAGAACATCGCCGGTTCGTGGATACCTGCTGGGATAGATGGCGATGAAACGTGGCTGGAGTTCGCCTACTGCCCCAAGTGTGGAGAGAAACTATGACCCCCGACGAACGCCAAGCCCTACGAGAGAAGCACGGCAAATTTGGGTTTCGAGAGAACCGATTTTTTTGTGTTTTTTGCCTAGATGATGAAGGATTGGACATCCCCTACCCCTGCGACGTAATCAAGGTGCTGGACTACATAGATTCTGTTGAGGAAAAACCAAAGGACACGATTATCCATGACTGATACATACAAGGAAGCTCTTTGCCAGTTTATACAGCAGGGCAAATTGACGCTCTCAGAGGTGGAAGAGATGGTGGCATACCTAGAGTCCACCTCTATCGAAAGAAGCCGTCAGACGCCAACCTGGGTGGCAGCAGAGCGACTGTGCAAGATGCTACACGATGGCATTGTGGCCAATTCGTACCGTCCCTTCAAGCTCAACGTCACCAACATCGCCCACATGGAAAAGTGCCTGCGGATTGATGACGTATGGGAGAAGGACGCCCAGATGATTATCCAGTGGTGCCTCGGCCACGAGTTTTGGAGCAGCGTCATTCTGTCTCCGGCCAAGTTCCGCAAGCACTACGGCACAATGTACGGTCGCATGGTCGAGGAAAACCGCAAGAAAGAGAGCGCAAAAAAGGCGCAAATTACAGAGGTGTCTGCACCTCGCATTCCGGTCGCTGACCAGGACTTTTTTGAGCAGAAGCGCAGAGAGCATGAGGAAGCTGTGCCAATGCCCAAAGATTTCAAGCGTGTGCTAGGGTTATAGCATGACCGAAAACATTACAATCAACGCTGAAACTGCGGCTAGGGCTACCGAGGCCGCCGTCGATGCGCTTATGAATAAGTTTGTCCCGGCGCTGGTGAAGGCTGGCGTAACTCAGAAGCAACTGCGTGCAGCTCTTGACGATCTGAAGCAGGACAATGACCACGCCTGAAAAGGCTAAAGGTTCCCAGTGGGAGCGCGACGTTGCCAAAGTGTTCAACGAGATGGGCTACCCACAGGTTGAGCGACGTTACGGTGCAGGCAACACGGTGGACAAGGGCGATCTCAACGGTTTCGCTCACGCCATCATCATTGAGTGCAAGAACCTAAAGACCATCAACCTTGCGAGCATCATGGACGAGACCGCGGTGGAACGTGCGAACGCTAAAGCCGACATTGGCATTGCCGTTATCAAGCGACGTAACAAGCCCGCTCGGTTGGGCTATGCAGTTGTGACGCTGGAAGAAATGATTTACTTACTGAAGCAGGCGGGCTATTGAAAATCTCGGTCAATCCAGCTGACGTTCAGGGCTGTGGTTTCTACCGAATGATTGCCCCCGCAACCGTCTTGAAGAAGATGGGCGCAAATCTTGAACTGAACTATCAGTCCAACAACATTCTTGCCCACCGTAAAGACGGCAAGATTACCGGCCTCCAGTACGAACCCTTTGACCTGCTCGTATTTCAGCGGCCTATGGCTGACGATGCGGTAGAGGTGATGCGCCGTCTAAAGCAAGACGGTGTGAAGATAATCATTGACGTTGATGATGACTTCTGGAGCGTTGATGTAAAGAACCCTTTTTATCTAGACATGATGAAAACGGTTGGCCCTGCATACATAGACAACTTCAACGCTTGCCTGAAGATGGCAGACTTGGTGACGGTATCCACGCCAGCACTGGCGAAGCTTATACCAAACAAGAACGTTGAGGTCTTGCGCAACTGTATCCCTGCACCGTACCTTGACGTTGAGGCCGAGGGCAACAGGGAAATGTTTGAGGGTCGGACAGTGGTGGGCTGGTCTGGCAACACCGCCACCCACATCGGTGACGTAGAGCGTATGGGATACTCGCTCCGCACCGCAGTTCGTAGGCACAATGCCAAGTTCTTTGTGGTCGGCTCGGAAGATGCATCGTCTATCGCTGGCTTTGACGATGACGAAGCTTTCTATGCGCCCTGGGTTGATTTAGCCCTATACCCAAAGGCAGTAAAGAACTTTGACGTAGGCGTAGTGCCGTTGGCAATCACTCGCTTCAACCACTGCAAGTCCTATCTCAAGGGGCTGGAGTACGCGTCGCTTGGTATCCCCTTCGTGGCCTCACCTACGGACGAATACAAGTACCTGAACAGTCACGGTGTCGGCTTGATTGCCAAAGAAAAGCATGACTGGATCAGACAGCTGAACCGACTGCTCACCGAGGATAACAGCGAACTGATTGAGGCTGGCCTTGAGTACGCCAGAGAAAACACCTACGAAAAAAACGCTTGGCGATGGGCAGAAGTCTGGAACAGCGTTCTATAACTGTGATACACTATCGCTGTGCGAGATAGCACAACGAATAGAAAGCATAGGTAAGAAATGAGTACCACCTTGATTGGTCGATTGACCGCCGATCCAGAACTCAAGTTCACGAACAAGGGAACTTCAGTTACAAACTTCAGCATCGCTGTGAATCGCAAGAAGGGCGAAGAAGATTACGTTTCTTACTTTGACTGCATTGCTTGGGGCGACCTCGCAACCGGCGTGAATACGCTCAAGAAGGGCGACCGTGTTATCGTTCACGGCTACTTGAACCAGGACCGTTACGAGAACAAGGAAGGCAAGACTGTCTCCAAGACTGTCCTCGTGGCCGACGCCGCTGGTAAGGAGCTTCGCTTCGCCGGTAAGGACGCCGCTCCCACCACGCCAGAGTCAGACTGGTAAAGAATGACGGACTGGTCAGAAGCCCGTTGTATCGGGCAGACTGACCTTTTCTTTGACGACCGCCTCACACAACAGGCTAGTGCGATCTGCGCTACCTGCCCCATCAAAAGCGATTGCCTTCACTGGGCACTAGAACATCGCGAAGCATGGGGAGTGTGGGGCGGTCTTGACTATTCCGAGCTTCGTATCGTGGCCGCATCACTGGGCTACGAGCCACCGAATCGTAAAGAGGCCGAGCATGGCACCGAGCGCGGCCATGCAATACATCGACGGCTAAAGCTCAAAGACCCTAACCACGTCATCTGCCAGCCCTGCATTGACGCCTATAACGCTGCGTCACGGGTGCGCGTTGCTCGCTATAGGAAGCGTAAGCAACAGTCTTAGGGAGGGCGCTGGTCGGAGGGATCGTACCCGGAAAGATAAACAGGTCGCTCATTACGAGGTGACTAGCCTCACCTCCGCACCAGCATACTTATCTTAGCACAAGACCCGCCACCAAAGTGACGGGCCTTATACTTTTTCTAGAAATATTTTGACCTAATGCTTAGCTCAAAGTTGGAATGGTGAGCGAAGCGAAAAACGGTTGCTACAAGACATCGGTGAATTAGTAATCGAGCCAGTAGTACGCGCGTAAGAACTCCGGATCGCACTCCGGGCGGTCATCATCACTAGCGGCTTCAGCGCAGTGGTGGCAGTAGTGAAACTGGCCACGCGCTAACGTGACCAGTTCCACCACTCGATACTCTCCGCACCTATCGCACGTTGCCATAGGTAATCTGTCCACTAGCGGCGCTCCCGTCCCAGTACCGCTATAACGCTAGCGGCGATAGCGAACGTTAGAACGAACGTCACCAGGGCGGCGCTCGATCCATGACTAGCGGCGGCACGAGCTGTTACCCAGGATAGGGCTAGGGCTACGGTGTAGGCGACCATGATTCCCATTACTTTACACTCCAGTGGCCAGGGGTGACACAATGCACCACGCCTTTATACATGGCCGATACTAGGCGCATTAGTTCTTCGTGGGATTCTTGTGTGTTATCCATATTATCCATATAGCACGCCGGGCACGGTGTAAGAAAGCTCATTGCTCCACCTCCAGCGGCACGCCTTCAGCGCCATTCAGGTGGTCAGGTAGCGCGAGGTCAGCCCAGTAAATAGCTTCGTCAGCGTTATCCGCGATAACTTGCACGTCGATGACGTATCGCACCGTGATCCAAGGCGTACCATCAGTATCGTGACCGACAATGTTAGGTGTAGTACTCATTACCAGCCCTTACCCTTCAGGTATTTAGCGCCAATAGCGCCAGCTTCAGTAATACGGGTAAGGCCGTTAGGCAATTCTTCCCGGTACTCAATGACCATTGCAGCGCGCTCCTGATCGGTGACGAAATTAGCCAGGTATAGCCCGGCGCTAATGTCCTCCTCCAGCATCACTAGATCAGCGTTACGGCTAACGTAATCGTATCCAGTGGCGCATGCCAAGGCGTTAACCTTATCGCCGCGCACGGCTAGGTAGCCGTGACCGGCGGTACTAATAAATTTTAGTACTCTCATATTATCTTTCTTTCTATTAGCGCCAGGTGTCACCTGACTTACTAGCCTTGTGCTAATCGCGCTAGTGCTAGGAATCGAACCTAGTTACGCCGCCGCCCGGCCACCAGCCGCCCATTATCGCCAGACAATAGGCATGATTACAATTATTGTGCGCCCGTCATAGCTCTCAAAGCGGATAGGCCGCCGACTGTCGTTGATGGCCGTAATTTTGATCCCGCCATCATTGCCAGTCTTAGCCCGTCCCTTTAGGCCGCTCCAAGGTGCCACCTTAGTAAAGTCTGCCAAGTAAAAGGCATTGAACGCGATATTACCGTCAATCTCGCACAACGTACCCGCCTTAGGAATAAGGCTAATCACGTCAGGGTAATTACCGTCAATCAGGCGGCCGCCATAGCGCCATTCCTCCCGGCTATTGGCAATACTAAAAGTCATGTTGTCATCAACTGTAATAGTGCAGTCATCGCCAGTCTTAGCCGCGTCTTTAGCGGCCTTAGCCAGAATATCGGCGGGGATAAGTGCCGCGCCAGTCTCGCTATCGCTGTCGATAATGTCGCGCTCAATGGTCACTAGCCGGTAGCTGTCGGTGGCAACGGCCTTAGCGGTAGTGCCGCTAATCTCCAGTTTTACGGCCGTCAGGATTGGCCTAGCCTTATCGGTACTGGCCAACGCTCCCGCGCTAGCCAAGTCATAAAGCGCGTCAGCGCTAAGGGTAATCTTCATGTCTTATCTTTCTTTCTGTTAGCGCCAGGTGTCACCTGACTTATTAGCGGTAATGCTAATCGCTCGCGGCTCGGGTATCGCTCCCGACTAGGCGCCACTCGCGCCGCGATCCCGTTAGGGTTAGTAGTCTTGCACTATCCGGTCAACTTCTTCAATAGCATTAGCTCCACCCATTAGGCGGGCATAGGCGCGAGACTGTTTCACCATTGCCATATAAGTCCGGATAGTCTCACTAATGCTGTCGCCCTCAAAATCTTGTGCGAACTCGTCGATATTGTCATAATTGCCCATTGTGGCATAATCGCCACTAATGCACGAGATCACGTCAGCAGCGCTAGGAATACGGGTAATGCCGCTCCCAGTGTAATAGGTAGTCACCATGGCGCGGTCTTTATAGACTACGGTTACGCTCCAAGCGTTGCAATTCTTAGCCCATTGTGGCGCTGTCGCGGGTACGGCACGAGAAATTACTTTCACGCTAAAACCGTAGTTCAGTAGTTTCTGAGTCACGTTGTCGGCCAATTCATCGTAGTTAATAGTCATTAGTTAAAGCTCCAGGTGCCAACGGTGTTGCCATTGTCATCGACTACGCGCCCGCTATCACGGTAGCCAAGTTCTCCCGCGAGAGACTCCAAGGCTCGCGCCACGTCATATTTATCCTGCATAGCGTCATTGCCTAGAATAATTGTAAGGGTAAATTTAGTCATTATCTTTCTTTCTACTAAGGCTAGGTGTCACCTAGCTCTACTTATGTTAGCGCTTGTGTAGTCCTAATGCAACGATCAGTGCCCAGGCCGTTACAATAGGGATACCGATATAAACATAAAAGGCTAGGCATGCGCCAGTCCCATTGGTAGCGGGAATCAGTTGTGCTATCCGGTAGCTCAGGAAGAAACTAAATACAGTCACAACGGCTACCAATATCGCGCGGCGGTTATATACTTTATCGCTCATAATCTTTCTTTCTAGTCTGTAATTCAATGGCACCATGCCATCGCGCTACGCCGCGGTATTGCACCGCGCTAGGCCGCTAATCGGCGCGTAGCCATTCGAATCAGTAGGCGCGGTGGTGCAACGAGACATGGCGCGCGCCAGTTTTTATGGCCATTTCTCGCGTGTCAGTCTGCCAGGGGAGGGCGTAGTCTTTGCGATCGCGGAGGCCATTGTCATATTCTTCATGGCGGCTATCGCACACTAGGCAATTCACGTACCATTGGCGAACACCTAAAAAAGATTCGCCGCGATTGATCCGGATAATGTCGGCCATTAGTTACCCGCCTTAGCGATCAGGAATTCCAGATCACGAACCGCGATCCGGATTGATCCGGCAGCGAACTCCAGATTAGTGTTACTCATCGCTTGCACCTGGGCCGCCGCGAGTAGTCCGATCACGTCAGACAATTCTTTTACAATCTTGTTTTGAATCTCATTCAATTCCATTGTCTTACCTTTCTTTTATGGCCGGTGTCACCGGCACTAAGTAGATAGTATCACCTAGAGCTACCCAATTCCACTAAAAACACAGATAGCCAACATCACTAAAATAGATATCTAAAAATTGTGCTTTCTCCTGGAATTCATCACAATTTTTTTTTACGCGTGGCCTAGAGCTTTTTAGCGCGAGTGAGATCGGTGGCGCGAGTGTAGCGGTCGTTGTCTCGCGAGCGTGATCGCGTTGTGTGTTGTGTTGTGTGTTGTGTTGTCTGATGCCTCGCGTTGTGTTGTCTGATGCCATAGCCAACGCATCGCTTACCCTACACACCTTTACTTTCTCTCATCACCACGTCACAAGGGTTGTCTGACTAGGTGTATGCCGAGGCGGGTGTCGTTATGCGCGTGTGTATCCCAGAAACGGAGAACTGTCATTCTCGCCAAAACCCATACAACACAAGGGTTTTCGCCACACTTTGTTTTAGATCAGAACTTATTTATTTGTAGTTCTCATCACGTCACGAACCGCCAGGTTCGGGACAAATGGTGGTGTCAAAATCACCTTAGATTTTTCTATCAAACATACTGTCACCGGGCTTCTTGGCTGGGAGTCATCGCACCAGCTCATAGTCCTTGCTAACCGTCTGTCCTCATCGCACATTCTAAGCAAGGGCTAAAAGCGTTTAGAAATAACTTGTCCCGCATTTCCCTCACTTCAAAGAAGCCGCAATACCAGAACCGCGCGGCGCAAGGACAGTCTGTGGCCAAATGCATAGCCTCGACGTTTCCCCGAATGAAACTGTATTCAGGGTGCGCCAACCGAATCCCGCTCTAACCGGGTAACTACGGCGAGTATCTGCTTCCAGACTCACACTCCGCGGGGACTCCCACCCACGACCGCTGCCAATGGCGATACACCCATGATACACCATCGGCGCCGCGACGCAACACCTTTTGGCGTAACTTTTTCCATGCTTATTGGTACACTCGTATGTGCCCCTAAAACGCGGAAGATCTCCCAAGACAATCTCGGCCAACATCAAGACCGAGATGAAGGCGGGCAAGCCCCAGAAGCAGGCAGTTGCCATTGCTCTGTCCCAGGCCGGAAAAGCGAGGAAGAAATAATGTGTATCACCTGCGGCTGCGACAAGATGTGTAACTGCCCCGGTTGCGCGGCGCTCGCGGCGAAATTTGAGAGCAAGCCCATTAGCGACAACCCTCCGGCCCCGGACGCCTACTGATTCAAATTGTATGAGATTCGGCGGCACACTAGCCCCCCTTCTCTGCTAACATAGAGGTAGCTGGAAAATCCAGTTGACGATTGTGTTGCTGCGGTGCCCCTTGGTTTTGGCCAAGGGGCATTTGCATATATGCACCCCGGTGCTTCACAAATTTTTTAGGTCCCCCGCAATGGTGTGATTTGTGATACGATAATGGAGCGGGACAATCCCGCATAGCACTCAGGCTACTTTCCGTAGGAACCCTCACCGTAACGGTGGGGGTTTCTGCGTTATAATGAGAGCATGACCAAAACAATTAGCACTCACGTTACGGCTCTGCTGTCAGGGGCCACTTCTATCCTTGCTCTGCTGCACCCTGGCTTCCACCTGAACCCTGCCGTTCAGGGCATTGCCGTTGGCGTTCCTGCCATTATCGCTGGCGCCATTGAAGCTCTTGACTTTGTGAAGCACCACAACCTCAAGGAAAACCTGCTCGCCGCGGATCACTTCATCGCAGGCATTGCCGCACAGCAGGCCAATCAACCCGCCGCTCCAGAGGCCACTCCCGCACCAGCGACCCCAGCCGCCTAATGGCACGCCAAGGGGACTGGATTGGCGAATCACTCAAAGAGTGGCTCGACCAGAACCTCCCCAAGTTTCTAACGAGCATCAACGCTGAACTCTTAGATGAGGAAGAATGGAAGATGCCAGTTGTAGAGGACTACTGCCTTGTCGTTGCTGTGAGCGATTACAGCGACGGCAATGGCGGTGTTTTTACAATTCACGGGAACACGCCTTTATACCGTCTAGCTGGATTGCTCACTACTGCTCTGAATTCGTAAATGGCCGTAACTCCGGTACAGCGAAAGAAATACTTTGAAGCACGGGCGGCGGGATTCTCCATTGCCGAAAGCGCCCGCAAAGCGAAGTTCTCAGAGGCCACCGCATACCGTGTGGAGAAGGCCGCTCAGAATCTACGCGCGGATGAGGGTATTGACTCGTCGGCGTCTAACTACCGAGAACTAAAGGCAGAAGCCAAACTTGACGGGCCAAAAGCCTATGATCGGCTATGTGAAGAAGCCCAGTTAGCCCTAGAGGATTTCGGGTACTTCCGGCGTCGGTACTTTGGGCGCATCGCTACGCCGTGGCAGGAAGAAGCCGGTACTGAACTGGTCAAGCTCCTAGAGTCTGACCAGAAGGAATATGTGGTGATGAACATGCCACCTGGTTCCGGTAAGACCACCTTGCTCCACGACTTGACCTGCTGGATTATCTGCCGTAACCGCTCGGTGCGTCTGCTGACTGGTTCTGCGACCATGAGCCTCGCCAAGCGGAACCTGATGCGTGTGCGTCGTTCGCTTGAGCGTACCATTCCCGAACAGGCTGACGATAACCTCAAAGCCCGTGGCCAAGCCGTCGACGCCGAATCCACTCTGGCCATTGACTTTGGCCGGTTCAAACCATTAGACAAAGAACTATGGACCAATGAAGCGTTTATCGTTATGCAGCCCGAAGAAAACGGTGCTATCTCAGAAAAGGAACCAACGCTCAGTGCTTACGGTATGGACTCGGGTTTTATCGGTGGTCGTTTTGACGGCTGTTTTTGGGACGACCTTGTAGACCCTCGTAAGGTGCGCTCGGCAGAGCAACGCGAGGCTATGGAGGACTGGTACCAAGACGTTGCCGAGACTCGTCTGGAACCTGCTGGGATGCTTGCCCTAATTGGTCAGAGGCTTGCTCCCGACGATCTGTACCGTTTCGCGCTGGACATGACCCAGCCTATTGAAGAAGATGAAATACTTGACAAACTTACCGATGATGAAATCGCCAATCTACGACACGACAAGAAGTACAAACACTTGTTGTACCGTGCCCACTACGAGGACCGATGCGCCCCAGAATTCCATAAGCGAGGCTCTGACGCTTACCCTAAGGGTTGCCTTCTGGACCCCCGTAGGCTCCCGTGGCGCGAAGTATCGAATCTTATGTCAAACCGTGGCGAACGCTTTGCGGTCGTCTATCAGCAAGAAGATATTGCCCTAGATGAAACTCTGGTACGAAACGAATGGGTTTTTGGACACGGAACTTCGCCAGGCTGCATTGATAAGGAACGCGACCGATGGGAGATACCGGCAGGAATCAACCCCGCCGACTGCATGGTCGTTGCCACGGCTGACCCGTCGCCAACTAACTATTGGTCCATTCAATGTTGGCTATATCACCCTGATAGCCAACAACGATTTCTCCTTGACCTTATTCGTAAAAAGATGGAAGCACCCGAATTCCTGGAATATAACTACAATCTTGCTGAATTCACCGGGGTCATGGAAGAATGGCAACGGCTGTCGTCCAGTCTCGGTTTCCCGATACAAGTTTGGGTCATCGAGCAAAATGCCGCCCAACGATTCATGCTCCAGTACGATCACTTCAAACGCTGGCGACAGCTCAATGGCGTTGAGATAATTCCGCACAACACCAACACCAACAAGAGTGACGCAAACTACGGTGTTACGACGATTTCTCAACATTGGCGTTTTGGTCGTGTAAGATTGATGGGTAAGGGTGAGGGCAAAACTCGGTCAATGCATCTCATTGACGAAGTAACCAAATACCCTCACGGGCGTACAGATGACTGCGTAATGGCTGAGTGGTTCTTCGAGTGGAACATTCCCAACCTGTACCAGCCTAAAACACGCCAAGTACAAGCATGGCGTCCCAAGTGGGTTCGCAGCACGCAACTATCGAACTTGAGGTAATACATGGCATTGGCCCCGGATAACGATAAGGCTGCTGGTCAAATAGTCTCAATGTACCAAGAGCGGCGTATGAGCCGGTCGGGTATCTTCAAGCGGATGACCGAGGTGCGTGACCACTACAACGGTGACGTTATCGTTCCCCTGCCGGAGCTAGACGAGGCAGAGCGTCCCGCCATCCCTAACCTTATCGCTCAGGGTATTGACCAGTTCTCAATGCGCGTGGCGTCGGTCTTGCCAGACATTCAGTATCCTGCCCTGCGCAACGGTATTCAAGCGTCCGAGAACAAGGCGCACGATCGCCGTATGGCCAACCTTGGCTGGTGGGACATGAACAAGATGACCACCAAGGTGCGCCGTCGCGCTCGCCACCTGACTGCCTACGGTATGTCGGCCATCTCGATTTCGCCCGTGGCTCTTGACCCCAGCGACCGCCGACAGATTCCGTTCTGGCGTGTTCGCAACCCGTTGGCCACCTACCCGTCGCCCATGATTGACCCCGACAACATGGAGCCGACCGACTGCATCTTTGCCGACCGCCGACCCCTTGGCTGGTTGCAAGAGAACTACCCTCAACAAATGTCGGTACTGTACCGTGGCGACAAAGGCAAGTCCGACCTGTTCCAGATTCTTGAGTACATGGACGCCAACGAAACCGTCATGGTTGCCGTTGGTGCAGAACGTCCAGCTCAGAACCCATACGGTCAGGAGATTGGCAAGGGTTCCGCTTCCAACATCATTTTGGAGCGCATCCCTAACCGCGCCGAGGTTTGCCCTGTCGTTATCGCCGGTCGCATCACCCTTGACCGCTTGCAGGGGCAATTTGACCAGATGCTCGGTATGTACCAGCGCGAAGCCAAGCTGGACGCGCTCAACACCATTGCCGTATTCCGCAACGTATTCCCCGACGAGTGGGTCGTTTCCCCTGCGAACTCACCGACTAGCCCCCGTGTTATCCAAGAGGCCGATGGCAAGATGGGTATCCGAGGCGTCATCGACAAGGGACAGATTCAGATTATCCACCCCCAGCAGACGCAGGACGCACAGATTGCGATTAGCAACCTAGAGCGTGCCCAGCGTATGACGGGTAACATTCCTCAGGAACTCAACGGTGAGTCCGGTTCCAACATCCGCACCGCTCGCCGTGGTGCCACCGTTCTTGGCTCGGCCATTGACATGCCACTTCAGGAGTACCAGGAGATCCTGGCGAACTCGATGGAGTTGGAGAACAGCCGCGCCGTCAAGATGATGAAGGCGTACTACGGCAACAAGCCCAGTATGTTCTTCTTTGGCTCCGATGGAAAGGTCACGCGCCCTGATTATGTTCCGAACGAAACCTTTGAAACGGATATGTCTAAGGTTGTCTACCCAATGCCGGGTAGCGATATCAACTCTATGGTGGTTTCTATTGGTCAGCGTGTGGGAATGGGCATCATGTCCAATGAAACGGCCCGTACCATGGACCCGGCTATCAAAGACCCAGCTCGTGAGGCTGACCTTGTGGAAATTGAAGGTCTGCGTAAAGCGTTGCTTACAGGTCTTGAGCAGCAGGCTGCTCAGGGTCAACTAGACCCCAGCATCATCGCTCGCATCGCCCAAGCCAAGTCACAGCGTCACACCAGCCTCGAGGATGCCGTTGCTCAAATTCACAAAGAAGAACAAGAGAAGCAGCAGGCGCAGGCACAAGCGATGCAAGCCCAACAGGGTCCGACCGCTGAGCAACAGCCCGGTCTTGGTGCCAGCCCAGATAACCCCATTCAGACGGCACCGCCACAACAAGGCAAGCCAGGACTTCAGGACTTGCTTGAACAACTACACGCAGGTGGAGGCGCACCGCAGGGTGGTATGGCACCAGCGGTAGCAATGGCACCAGCACCAGCACCAGCAGGAGTATAACTAGATGCCACGCAAGGGTAGGGGCGGCGCACGTCAGGGCACGCAAGGTACGGCATACAGCAACCGCACCGATCTAAACCAACCTATTTCTACGGTTCCCAATCAGGAGTACGGCATGGCTACGCAACAGCGTGAAGCACAGCAAGCAATCCCTATGGCGGCCTCACCCGTTGCCGCCGCACCTGCACCAGCACCATCGGCACCAGTAACGGCTATGCCACTTCCCCGCCCCGGACAGTTGCCACACCTTGAGCCAACGAACCGCCCCAACGAACCCGTCACCGCTGGACTTCCCTTCGGGCCTGGGCCAAACAGCATGGGTCCTGAACCGGAGACTGCCACTATGCACCTGACCAACGCCGCCCGAGTTAGCGGATCAGAAACGTTGCAGAGCCTTGCTTCAATGGCAAGCATGATGGGTGTTTGATGGAGCCAAAAAATTCGCCACTTGACTCGGTAATGCCACCGCAAGCAACTCCGTATGAGCAGAACGCTAGGGCCGCAATAGTCGCTAACCCTCGACTGGCACAAGAGCCAGCCACGGTTCACGCCATTGCCAGCACACCTGGCGTTGATGGCACCACGCTCGGTTTGATGACCAAGCAGGCAGATACGCTTTCCGGCGTCAGGGACGCAGTTCTCGGCCACGCCACCAGCAACCGTGACGCTAACCAATACTGGAGTGACGCCACCAACATTGCGCACACCTTTGCGAACGCGGCAACGGATCAGCCCAAACCGCAACAAGGCGGTCGTGGCATCCTTGGCGACATTGGTAATTTCTTCACCAACACCCTGAACAACATCGCTCAGTACAACCCTGTAATGGCTGCCGACACGCCAGAAAGTCAGCGAAGCTGGGAAGGTCAGGCATCGCTTGCCGGTACCGAAGCAGTTGCTAAGGGCGCACTCAACTTTGCCAACCGAACGGTGTGGACTGCCGCCGAACTCGGCACGGGTGGTTTCGTTGGTGAAAACGGCATTGGTCAATTCTCAGCCAACTTAGGCGATGCACAGCAAACATTTCTGAACGCAATCAACATTCCTAAAACGTGGGATATTGGTAAGCAAGCTCTTGCCTACACCGAGTCAATGGCCAACCAAAAGGGTCTTGGCTACACGCTGGTATATTTGATGCCCGCAATCCTTACGGCACTTGCCGGTAACGAGGTTGTCGCTGGCGGTGGAGAAACAAGCGATTTGGAAACGCTTGCCAATCTTGCACTAAAGGCGCAAAAAACAGGGAAAGCAAGTTCTACCGATTTTTCGCGTTTTATTGCAACCGCTTCTCGCGTTGCTCGCAAGTTCAACCCAGACACCGTTCCAGAGGACACCGCCGCCGCAAACCTTGAGGAAGCAGTTACAAAGGGCGAGGAAACTCCAACTGAACAACTCGGCAAGACGGACAAGCTTACTCGCAACGGTCAAGCGTTCAAGGCCGCCCGTGACTTCTTCCAGCCGGTTGCTCGCTGGACTATCGGACCATTCGCTAAAGGTGCTAAAGCATACCTAGGCGCGGTCAATAATCCACGCTTCATATGGTCATACGCCATGATGCAACAGCAGGCGATGCAGAACCCCTACACCGCCGCGCTGTGGAAGGCATCCGCTAACGGCGTTCCGGTTGACTCGCGTGGTATGCCGATTCACATGAGTCCCGGTGGATACCTTGCAGACAGCCTTGGACTTGAACAGGGTAGTTTGGGCTACACACTTGTGTCTGGTGCCGTCGACATGGGGACCTTTATGTCAAGCGATCCAATCGGCGCGGCATCGCACTACCTTGACGCAGCCAACTCTGCTCACGGTGTTGGTGGCGTACTTGGCAAGTGGTGGCCTGGTCTTGGTGTAGAAACCGGCGCAGACGTATTTGAGAAGGCTGGTTCCACAGCCCGCAACCGCCGAGCCTTTCAGTACATGGTTGACCACGGCTATGACGATATCAAAAAGATGTTCAATGGTATGTACACCGACAGCGTGCTACACGCCTTGGCCAACGCTAAGACGTGGGACGAAGTTGTAGGCATCCACGCCGATATTGCTGACGGCGGTGCTTTGACCGGATACGTATTGCCCACCACTCGCGTATTCCGCGTTGGCACTCGCGCCATTGGCAAGGGCATAACTCGCATTGTTGACGCAGGGCTGAACGTCTTTGGTCGCACCGTACTGAACACCGACTTGATGAAAGCGGTTGACATTATGAACGAGGAACTGGCTAAGGCTGGCCTCGACGAGATTGACCTTCTCAACATTGACACCGCTGGCACAAACGATGTTCGACGTCTTGCCCGTGGCAGCCTGAACCAGCGCCTGCGAGCATTGGCCACCGAGTCCATTTGGAAAATTGACGAAGCCGAGGCAAAGGGTGAAATTCCCAAGATTGCCAATTACGCCTTCAAGCTGGGCGACAAGGACGCTATCCCGCTTATCCAGCGTATGTTCTTGCAGACCGGCCAGTTCAACGAGCGCATTATTCAGGCACTTGGCGACGTTCTGCGAACCGCTAAGAGCAACGTCGAGTTTGGTAATGCCTTGGTTCACCTCAGTACCCTCACCGTTAGCGGTCAGTTGGGTCGCATGGTGGGCGAGAACTACTACGCACTCAAGGACTACTTTGAGCCAATGATCCGCCAAGACTTTGAGAACCTCTACGGTTTCCGTGGTGGTGGCGCGTTCAAGGATGCCCGTGTCTACAACGCTGGGCCAGACGGTTTGGCTATGTCTACGTTCGTTGACCCCGAGGACCCTGCCAGCATTGGTCTGTACGGTAACGCCTTCCAGCACATCCGCGCCGGGCACTTTATTGACCCTCGCCAGATTGCCGGTATGCTTTCTCGCTACGCCAAGGCAGCGGCCACAACCGACAACACGCTGTTGTTCAAGGCCAGCGAAGCACGCAACATGGAAGAACAGGCGATGGCTCGCATTGCCGACATTCAGAACGCTGTGGTGCAAGACGCCCGAAAGACAATGGCCGACATTGTTGAGAAGCGCACTAACTCATACCTGAAGAAGGGTCTTATCGGACTGGCGCAGGGCTACCGTGACGGCTTTGAGAAGGTCGTTCGTGCCGCCGACCGTGCTATGAACAACCCTGAACTGAGCGAACCGCAGAAGTTTGTTCAGTACGCCAAGAGCGTATCTCGCTCCGCTTACACCGCCGCCAAATCGTACAAGGATATGGTTGAGCAGGCCGACGCATACAACGCTCTGAAGGAAGCCGCCGACAACGCCACCAAAATCAACGCGCCCGAAGCTAGTCGTTTGCGAGCGCAGTTGTCTGCCATGACCTTTATCCCAGAGGCAGACCTGTCTCGCGCCAAAGGAACACTCCAGGCGCTGATGGACATGGAAGCGCGTATCTACAAGAAAATCAGTACGCCCGCTGTTCCCATCAAGGACTTCCAGCAACTGGCTAAGACGGTCAAGTTGGCCGACTCAAAGAAGGCAAACTCAGAAGCGCAAAAGTTGCTCGTTGAGAAGATGAGCCGTTTCCGCGCCACTCAGATCAACTACCTTCGCTGGCACAACAAGACTGCCGACGCCTTCAACTGGGCATTGAGCAATATGTTCATTCCCGAAATGCTCTCAACGGGTGCCTACTTGATTCGCGTGTCGGCATCGGAAGCGTTGCTGAACATCTCGCGCATCGGGCCGGTTGACTACTTTGAGTCACGCTTGGCTGCGTCTATTGCCAAGCACGAAGAAAAATATATGCCTCTGGCCGAAGTGCCAAACCCGTTTGCCAAGGCTTTGTTGCCAGACACGCCGCCAGTTATAAAGGAATCTGAACTCCTTTCCAAAGAAACTATGCGCATCGCCAACATTTTGATGGATGGTGGCAGTTGGGCAAAGTCGCTTTACATGGGTTCGCTTACCGGCATCGAGCGTGGCATCTTGCAGGCCATGAATCCAGAACGCTTTGAGCGGATGCTGTCTGACTACGCAACGGCACTCAGCCTTTGTGGTGGCCACATCGCAGACATTACGCACGGCATCAACCAGATTTACGGCACCACCAAGGAAGCCGCCGCTATGTCGCAGATGGCATACGGTACGGACGAAGAAGGTGGCAAGGTCGTAAGTGGCACCCGATTTGTCGGTGACGGATACACGAAGGCAGACAAGAAGCACATCGCCTCGGCGCTATTCAACCAGTTGCAACTCATCCACGGCGAGAAAGACTTGTACCTGCCAATCGCAAAGGACATTGAGGCAATGGTGGCCGCAGACGGCAAGTACACCTACAGCGGTCTGGGTCGTCGTAGCGCTTTTGATAACCTCGTAGACAAGCAGGTCAACCGCCTGTTGCAAATCCCAGAGGACCAACTGCAGGGCTTTGGTGCTTACGGCAAGTTGCTGGCAGAGAACAGTTCTGGCGATCCGTTGCGCGACTTCGCCACCACCCAGGTCTACAACGTCTGGCACTCGCTGTCGGGTCTGCGCTCCACGATGGACGAGGGAACCGAAGCCATCTTCCACCAAGACCTTATTGACCAAGCGGTTAGTGGCAACATCAAGGCAGAGCCGGACTTGGCAAAGGACTACACCAAGGCAAAGGGTCTGTACCCAATGCACCTCATCGCGGCCTCTGACGCTCGCTCGTCGTGGGAAACTGATGGCATCAAGAAGTACCTGAAGGTTCTTGCCATGTTGCCAAAGATTACCAACGAAGCAATCATTGACCGCGCCTTCGGCAACATTGTCAGCTGGATGAGCCGTGAGCCGGTATTCCTCTGGGAGTACCACGCCTCAATGGAGCAACTGCGCGAGCGTATCGCAGACAACCTGATGACTGAAGAACAGGCTTCGGTGCAGGCTCTCAACAATGCCTTTACTCGAATGGTCCGGTACGTCCACAACCCTGCCGACCGCTTCCAGTTTGAGCAGGCCACTCGTATCCTGTCCCCATTCTGGTTTGCCAAGAACCAGGCGTACCGTCGTGCGTTCCGTTTGCTTGACGATGACCCAGCCGCCTTCGTTCGCTACCTGCGTATCTGTATGCGAATGACTCAGGTGTTCCACAAGATTACGCAGAACAACCAGTCGTACCTCGGTATGCCCGGTGGCTCTGAAGTGACGCACTTTGCGGTCAATGCCTTGGCAAGCGGTAACAACCTGCTGGGCAACTTCTTTACCAACCTTGGCTTCACGATGCTGGGCGACCCATCGGCAATTCAGACCATTGATCCGCTCGGCTCGGACACTGGCGTCAAAATGATTGAGAACCTGTTGCGCCCTGACGCTAGCCCCTACGTCAGCGTCCTTACCAAGATGGTTATGAACGGTCTTGCCGACAACCACATCATTGATGCTCAGGCACACGCAAACGTATTGGCCGCAATCCTTGGTCCGGTCGGTGCTAAGACAGGCATCCTTTCTGACCTTCTGCCGTCAAGCTTCTGGCGCGACACGGCGTTCTACGCGGTGGACACTGCTGGTTATGCCTTCAACCACAAGCAGTTTGACCTCGGCAACGTTGCTCAGACTCAGGTGACTGCGATGCACGAAGCGTTGCAGAATATGCTCACCACCTACATTGACGAATACTTTGCGATGAACAACATCAAAACTCCGTCAAACACGGACAACGTGAACGCGCAGAACTACGCGCTGGAGCAGGCAAGTGCTTGGTTCAACGAAGGAACAAACGAACAGCAGTTCATCGAGCGTGCCTACGTTGCTTCGTTGGCCTTGTCGGTTGCTCGACTGCTTCCCTCGTTCTTCTCGCCCATCGCGCCGGTACTCAAGGCAAACTTCAGTAACGACAAGTTCAACCAATTCGCCAGCCTCAAGATGCCTAATGGCGAGCAAATTCCCTTCTCGGAAGCGCAGTACCTGTTTGCCCAGCAGTACCCGCAGGAATGGGTAGACACCATCTCGTCATCGCAGAACCCGTTTGGCTCGTACCCCGAAACCAACGTCACCTACAAGTGGATCAACGCGGTTCCCAAGTTGCTTGAGCCAGACACCGGCTACCCCAACTTGTTTGCCTACGGTATCCCTCGTAGCGGAACGTACCTGCCGGGTATCTACCAGAACCTTGTGAGCATGGGACTCCGTAGCCGAGACACGCCACAGGACTTCATCAACACCTTCTTGGCAAACGCTGGCGACCAGTTCTACTACGGTCAGCTGGTTCCCCAGTATTACGCTCAGTACGGCGGCACCTACTACGGCGAAAGCGACCCGCGTAACTACATTCCCTACGCAGGCACGCAGGCTCTCAAGGCAGCGGCGCAGTCGTGGGGTAACACGAACAACCCAACGTGGTTACAGTACGGCTCCCCATTCGGCACCTCGTCTAAGCCAAAGGAAGTCAAGGCCGTTGAGCAACTCAAGGCGTTCTTGGCCGACCCCGAAGCGCAGGCGCAAGTCACCAACGCGGGACTGTGGACTAAGGGAAACATCGCTGTTCTTTCCAAGGCGTTTGAGCAGTACAACAACTACATGGAACAGATTGACCAACCAGGCGTATCCGCTAAGGAACAGTGGTCGGTTGAGCAGGAACTCCAAAACACGATGGACGCCTACGCGCAGGACCCAGCGAACGCAAACATCGCATACCTTTTGACCGCAGTACTTGCTAAGGCACCGACAAAGTAGGAATAATGGCAGACGAAGCACCACAGGAAAAGCAAATGTCCGTAGGCGACCTACGCCAAATGGCCGAGATGTATCACGTTCCCATGAGCGACTCCACGCTCGATGGCATCGCCAAAGACGGCGTGACGCCAGAGAAGGCGAGCGCGTTTGAGGAATACGTCAAGACCACGGCAAAGGGTCTGTACCCAACGCTGGCAAAGCAGATTGACGCTGGCATCCCCACCGCGTACTTGCTTGATCCGTACCGCCAGGTAGCGAAGCAGAAGCTGGGCGAGGCATACGAGCCTAACTTTCAGACCGACCCCTCGGCCATCGCCGCCTTGACTGGTGGCACCGACCCGACCACCGGACGCCCAGCACCTATGTCGCTTGAGGACTGGAAGCAACACATTATGACCGACCCTTCTTTCGGCTATGACAAAACGCCAGAAGCGATGGGCAAGGCACAACAGATTATTCAAGCGTTGCAAAAGGGATTTAGCAACCCGCCGAAGGAGCAATAATGGCAGCCCCAGTATTCAACCCAAACAACCCGAGTCAGACGTTTGATTCAGAACCGACAATCCCTAAGGCGGATCAGTCGGAATACTTTGCCTATAAGGACGCAACCACGGGCAAGTGGCTAGTCGGCGCTCGGTCAACGACTGCCGCTACCACCACCAGCACGACCACCGGCCTGAACCCAATCAGCTCCACGCCTATCCCGGAAAACCTCATCAAGCAGTTTGGCCTGCCAAAGAACCTGACGCTTTCCTACAACCCCGGTGCCAAAAACGGCGCTCCTTACGCGCCTAGTAATGGTAAGGAATTGTACGACGCCATCGGTCAGGCCAAGGAACAGGGCAAGATTACCGAGGCACAGTACAACAGTCTTATCGGCTGGGCTATTGAGCCTGGTTTCAACCCCTCGACCAAAGACGCGACAAAGATTCTGGCGGCGGTAACGCTCCAGTTGCAGAGCAATAACTACACGCTCTCCGGCTACGTTGCACCCAGCACCGCACTCGTCAACAGCCCAGCGGTTCTAAACTTCATCCAGACAGACGTTGCCAATGCCAACACCGCTGCCGCCAACGCCGCAGCAAACCTTGCCAACCTCAGGCTGAACCAAGAGCAGTACCAGCTCTCCGTATCCACCGCCACGGTCAACCAAGAGCAGGGCGCCTACAACACGGTGATGAACTACCTTGACCGCTGGGGTTTGGGGCAACTGGGCGATTACGTTTGGCAGATGGTCAGCAAGCAGGGCGACCACCTTGTCAAGTATGACGGCATCTTGGCTGCCATTCGTGGCCAAGCACCTAGCAACTTGGGCAAAGCCGCCGACGAGAAAATTAGTCAGATTTACAACGCCGCCTTCCCCGGACTGGGAACTTACAACTTGTCAAAGAACAATGTTCACATGACCGAGGATCAGTACCAGACCTACGTTCAGGGCATCCAAGACTCGGCCACTCAGTACGGCGCACCCATGCCAACCAAAGCACAAATCGGTGAACTGCTGAACGGCAACGTTTCTCGCGTCGAGTACCAGCAGCGTATTCAGGACATTTACACCACAGTCCAGAACGCCGACCCCAACACCAAGGCTCTGCTCCAGAAGGAGTTTGGCATCAACGAGAGCGACCTGATGAAGTACGTCATTACCGGCGAACTGCCAGGTAGCAAGACCAAGGAAGGTCTGCCCCAGATGCAACGTCAGGTTGCTACCGCCGAAATTCAGGACTACGCCACTCGCGTCGGTCTGAGCGGCCTGTCTCTGGGTGGCTCTGAACAGCTCGCAGACATGGCTAAATTGGCCGCTACGTCCGGCAATCAGGCTTTGGGGTATGGAGTGTCCCAGATTGAGCAAGGCGTCCTAGGAGCGAGCCGTGACGTGGCTCTGACCAAATCCCTGCCCGGCGCCAACCAGCCGACCGTCAACACCAATACCCTTATCGCTTCTCAACTGGCAGGCTTCGGTGGTATCAGCCAAGTGGCCGCGCAGACGCAGGTTGCCCGTGCTGAGCAAGCCAAGGTTGCCCCCTTTGAGAAGGGCGGTGGCTACGTTGAGAACGCTAAGGGCGTCACTGGTCTTGGATCTGCTCGCACCTAGCGTAACAAATTACGTTATGTAATGTACAATCTAGGTAGGTGATTGGCCCTGTTTGGCCGCAGGTGCGCTGGTCCCCTAACCCGGTAAAGGGTTGCACAACCTTTATCGCGTACCAGCGTGCATCAACTGATTTTCCGCTTTGTTACCCTCTGGCAAAGTGCGTACCCGTAAGGAGCGATTGCATGGCATACGACGACGAATTTGACGAAGAGCCGCAGAACCAGCCGTTAGACCCGAACATTCGGAAGCAGCTGCGTGAAGCAGAAAAGGCTCGCAAGGAACTGGAGCAGATGCGCCAGGAACTTGAGAATCAGAAGCGTGAAGTATTGCTGGCTAAAGCAGGTATTCCCGATTCGCCTCTTGGAAATCTTTTCCGTGATGCGTACCGTGGCGAAGCAGACCTAGACGCAATCCGCGAAAAGGCCCGTGAGTACGGTATTTTGGAAGCCGCGCCTCAGCAGGCAACACCGTCGAATGACTTTGAACTCGAAGCATTGCGTCGAGCGCAGGGTGCAACTATTGGGACAGTTGGTGCTACACCAGATCCCCAGCAGGAGTATCTCGCCGCTCTAGCCAACGCGGGTAGCGTCGAAGAGGTCATGCGAATCGTATCTAGCGACACTGGCCGCAAGGTCGGAGTCTCTGCACCGGGGATGTACTAAGCCTTTCAACTTCCCTGAAAGGAAAACCCCACCATGGCCAATGAATTTGGCAACGTAGCGGGTACCGACTCTTACACGGGTCAGTCCACGCTTGATTTCTCGAAGCAGGCATATGACCGACTGGCATACTTCGCCCTTCGTCCTGAGCTTTACTTCGACGCCGCTGCTGACGTTCAGCCTACCGCGCAGTCAATGCCTGGTTCGTCTGTTACGTTCACCATCGTCAACGACCTTCCCATTGCTTCATCAGCCCTCTCTGAGCAGAGCGACGTTGCGACGGTTGCCCTCTCCGACTCGCAGGTCACGCTGACCTTGGCCGAATACGGTAACGCCGTACTCACCACCGCCAAGCTGCGTGGTACCTCGTTCGTGGACATTGACCCTGTTGTCGCCAACGTGGTTGGTTACAACGCTGGTGTCTCACTGGACACGATTGCGCGTTCGGCTCTGGACTCCGGCACCAACGTTATGTACGCTTCGGGTCTTGGCGCCACTGTTTCCCAGTCTGCCGTTACCTCGCGTTCGGCTCTGTCGGCTTACACTTCGGCCACCGCTGCCGGTAACACCATCTCGTCGGTGGACATTCGTACTGCTCGCGCTCGTCTGCGCTCGCAGAACGTTCCTACCTTCGGTGGTATGTACGTCGGTTACGTTCACCCCGACATTGTTGCAGACATTCAGGGCGAGTCCATCTCCGGCTCGAACACTCAGGGCTGGCGTGCGCCTCACGTCTACGCCCAGCCAGGTGAAATCTGGACGGGTGAACTGGGTGCCTTCGA
>Ga0007805_1000177_pt1 | contig 22851 bp, 18 predicted proteins | sample CryBogCBE24Aug09_FD_71231 | JGI IMG/M metagenome (GOLD analysis project Ga0007805, IMG submission 71231) | Freshwater microbial communities from Crystal Bog, Wisconsin, USA - CBE24Aug09 | ecosystem: Environmental > Aquatic > Freshwater > Lake | place: Crystal Bog, Wisconsin, USA | collected... | reverse complement strand
ATGCTCCACTTTTGGGACGGCATCGACACCCCTGATATCGCGATGTTGCTCGGGATTTCACCGAACGCCGCCGCTGTTCGCGTGACGCGCGCTCAGGATCGTTTTCGCCGTTTCTTAGAACCCACTGCATCAGCCTGAAAAGTCGCCCACCGTGGCGACATAACGACAGTAGAGAAAGGAAGTTCCCATGATTACTCCTGAAGACCGCCTGCGCAACGCCAACCCTGTTGCCGGCACCACGTTCACCTCAAGTGACTTCACCCACCTCTACGCCAAGGCCATGGCTACGCCCAAGCCGAACCAGGCCTTCTGGCGGGGATTCCAGCTGCGCCTCGCCGGTGCGGCCGCTACCGCCGCGGCCGTTGTGGCGGCCGCCGTCACCGCGCTAGGTGGATCATCGACGAGTATTCCCGTCCTGAGCTTCGCCAGCGCCTCGTCGAGCGACGCCACGCACGCCGGCAAGAGCACAATGGCCACCGCTCCCATTGAGGGCATTCGCGTTATGAACTCGAACTACGTCTTTAGTGTGGGCGCCGCCGTCTCGTCGGACACATCGTCGGCTCCCGTCTTTTCCCTTCAGGCCCCCAGTGACCTGGTGGCCAACCTGACCCAGATTGGTCAATCCCTCGGCCTCTCGATTGGCACCGTGACGCTGAGTGACGCGGGGGTTGCCCAGTCCTCCGGTGACTACAGCGCCATGGAGGAGTCCAGCAATGGCTACGCCTCGTGGAACGTGTACCAGAGCGCCTCGTCGACGTCGACCGGAAGCCAGCCCACCCAGCCCGAAGCAACAGCGGATGCGGCGACGGCGTTGCGTGACGCCCAGGTGGCCACTCCCGACGTGACCTTCGGTGACGCCACCATTTCGTCAGTGAGCTCATCGGGTGTTTCGGTCAACGTCCCCGTGTTGTTGAACGGCGCACCCACCCCGTTGTCGGACAACTTTGAGTTTGATGCCACCGGTGCGCTGACTTCAGCGTCAGGTGTCGTCTTTAGCGCTACCCAAGGGGCAACCTACCCTCTGTTGTCACCCGTTGATGGCGTGGCACAGATCACGGCACAAGAGTCGATCACGGCTGGATTCATGGGTGTGCAAAGTGGCGTGAGCAGCGGGCTGATGAGCGGTGTCGCGGTGTCGCCACCCGCTACGTCACAGGCATCCCACACGATGTCGCGAAGCATTGTGGCTCACGACCAGACCACTGGCACCACTGGCACCACTGGCACCACTGGCACCACTGGTGCTACGGGCACGACGGGCGCGAGCGGTGCAACGGGTACCCCGGTGCTCTTCGGCGGGCGCGAGTGCACCGGTGGCGAGCAGGGGACCGTTAACGACGGTGCAGTTCTGTATTCAGTTACCGGCGTAACGGGCGCGAGCGGTGCAACGGGTACCCCGGTGCTCTTCGGCGGGCGCGAGTGCACCGGTGGCGAGCAGGGGACCGTTGGCACGACGGGGGCCTCTGGTACCTCGGGGAACACCGGTACTACTGGCACATCGGGAACTACTGGGACCACCGACACGACCGGCGACTCGGGAACTACTGGGACCACGGGCACCACTGGGACAACCGGTGGCACCGGGACTACGGGAACCCCCATCTGCGTTGATCACTACGGCAGCACTCTGGGTGCGACGGGAACAACGACCTCGGTCATTGTTGACAAGCGTGACGCGCCTCGACCCCCACTGGAATACGGCCGCCGTGTGCTGATGAGCGATGGCACCACCACCACGACGCTGGCCCCAATGCCAGTGAGCGCAACCGAAGCCACCGGCACCACCGGGACGACGGGGGCTTCGGGAGTGACGCCGACGTTGCGTGACGCGAGCGCACCGATTCTGGTGACGATCTCTTCGGCCCACCTCGAGTACGGCATCTTCACGATGGCCAACGGCGACGTGCTGGCACTGCCGGAGTACGTCTACGACGGTGCGGAACCGGGAGCCACGTACACGATGAGCTTCCGCGTGATTCCGATCGCGCCGCAGTACCTCGACCTGCGCGGCGTGACGAACGGCGCTTAGAACAGTCGGTTCGCCACGACGGCAATCGGCTCTAAGAGTTCGGGGCCGTCGTTGCGAATATTGCCCACGCCCACGTTGACGGCGAGGTGCTGGAGCGTGCCGGCGGGCGCGGAAGCGATGAGCGCGCGTCGCTCGTCGACACCGGTAGGGCCCGGCGTGAGCCACTGGTCGATGGTCTCGGGCTCCAAGATCACGGGCATGCGGTCGTGCACGTTGTCGATGTCGACACTGGGTTCGGTCGTGAGCACCGTACAGGTCTGCCGCAGTGGCGCATCTTGGGGGAGTGACGGATCGCGCCAGAGTTCGTAGAGGCCGGCGAAGAGCGCGGGTGCGCCGTCGCGCCGGGTGAAGTAGTGCGGCTGCTTGTGCGCACCGTGAATGGCCCACTCGAAGAACCCGTCGACGGGAATGACGCAGGGGCGGCTGCGAAAGGCTTCGCGAAATGAGGGCTTCTCCGCCACCGTTTCACCGCGGGCGTTAATCAAATTGTTGGAGACGGCCGGGTCGCTGGCCCAGGCCGGGAGAAGGCCCCACTGAAACCCCTCGAGGACTCGTTGGCCGGCGTCGAGACGAACGCCGTAGAGCTGGCGCTGCGGTCCAACATTCCAGCTGGGGACCCCGTCAGGATCGAGGCCGGCGTCGAGGGTCGCTTGGACGAAGCGAGCGAGCCGGCTGGGTGGGGTAAAGAGGGCCACGCGACCGCACATGTGACGCCTCCTTTCCAGAGAAACTCCTGTAATTCTGCCAGATATCAGGGGATTTGGTGGGTGTCACTCGGGGTGACTACTCTTACGAACATATGTTCGCTTTTTCCTCCCCTCGACCCCCGGTTCCCGAAGAACTTCGCGCCAGTTTGCGCCCCATCACCCTCGCCACCACCAAGACCATTCCACTGTCTGCCCCCTGGGCGGACTTCGTGCCCGGCCGAGGGCTGCGCCGTGGCAGCACGGTCGTCGTGCAGGCGCCGGCCGGCCACGGTGGGCTTAGCGTGGCGCTCAGTCTGCTGAGTGAAGCCAGCGCGCGAGGCCACTGGGTAGGCGTCGTCGGCATCGAGGACCCGGGCGTCGTGGCGATGGCCGACCTCGGTATTGACCTGCGTCGCGTGCTCTTCGTGCCACGTCCTCGCGGTGCGTGGGCCGAGTCGGCCGCCGACCTTCTCGACGGGGTGGACCTTCTGATTGTGCGTGCCCCATCGCGGGCCGCCCACGGTGCGGCCCGACGACTGATGGATCGCGTGCGCGAACGTGGCACCGTGCTCATTGTCGTGACGGAGCCGAGCGCGCCGTGGCCGCTGCCGGCCGATCTGTCCTTTGTGGTCACCAGTTCACAGTGGGAGGCCACCTCGCGGCTCACTTCGCGCGCCCTTACGGTGCGTGTCGGTGGTCGGGGGAGTGCGCAGAGGTCGGGTGAGCACGTCGTCCACGTGCCCGACACCCAGGGCCGGGCGGCGAGCTAAATGGAGCGTCTGCTCGCCCTCTGGGTCGAGGAGTTCGCAACGGAACAGGCCGACGGGGCATCGCTGCGAGTCCTGAGCGACCTTCTCGACGCCCTCGTAAGTGTCTGTCCCTTCGTCGAACCGATTCGACTGGGTCTCCTCACCTTGCCACTGCGTGGTCCGAGCCGTTTCTTCGGTGGTGATCAGGCCGTCTTTGATGTTGTGCGCGCAACGGTTCGTGACGTCGCCGGTGTCACCCCTCTCCTGGGGGTTGCCGAAGGTCTCTTCTGCGCCGAGCTCGCTGCTCGCGAGGGCGTCGTGGTTCCCGCGGGGGAGACGGACTCGTTTCGGCGTCGTCACTCACTCACGGTGCTGGGTCGCAAAGATTTGACGACGACGTGTCGGCGCCTCGGCATTCACACGCTCGGGGCCTTCGCCGATCTCGAGCCGGCCCGTGTTGCCGAGCGATTTAGTGCGCCGGTGCGAGTGCTGCACCGAGTGGCCCGTGGCGAGTTGGCCGAAATGCCCGAGCAGCGTGACAAGCGCCTGCGTGAGCGACTGCGCACCGCCCGCGGCGAGACTGAGCGACCCGACGAGCAACTGGGCTTCTTCGGGCAGCGCAGTGCGAGCGACGATCGCGCGCAGGCCGCGGCGCGTCGCCTGCGCCACCGTCTCGGGGTCGAGAGCGTGCTGGTTGCCGAACTCCACGGCGGCCGCACCCCCGACGACCGCGCCACGCTCGTGCCCTGGGGCGCCCCACGTCCGGGGCACCGTGATGAGGCCCCTTGGCCTGGTCGGCTCGGGGCGCCAGCCCCCACCACCTCACTGCGTCATCCGGTCACCGTGGAGCTACTGAGCCACGAGGGCATCCCCATTCAGTTGGGTGCTCGGGGCACTCTGAGTGCCGCACCACACACCATGGTGCTCGCGCAAGGAGTGCGTCGTCAGGTGCGCTGGAGCGCCGGCCCGTGGCCGATGGTGGAACGCTGGTGGCAGGCGCCACGCCGCCGGGCCCACCTGCAGGTCTTGCTCGACAGCGGCGAAGCCTTTTTGGTGTCGACGGAGTCTGGTGCGTGGTGGCTCACGGGGATCTACGACTGATGGCGCGGTACGGTGAGCTGCACGCCCACTCGGGGTTTAGTTTTCTTGACGGGGCCAGTGACCCCGAAGAGCTCGTCGCCGAGGCCGTCCGCCTCGAGCTCGGCGCTCTGGCGCTGACGGACCACGCGGGCTTCTACGGCGTCGTTCGCTTCGCCGAAGCGGCCCGGGCGCTGGGCATGCCCACGGTCTTTGGCACCGAGCTCACCTTTGGTGCCCACGACGATCGGGTGGGAGTGCCCGACCCCTCCGGTGAACACCTGGTCTTCTTGGCTCGTTCGCCCGAGGGCTATCGCCGGCTCTCGACCATGATCGGCGAGGCCCACCTGGCCCGTGGTGAAAAGGGGACGCCCACCTTCCTTCTTGATGACGTCGCCCGTCAGGCCAGTGACTGGCTGGTCTTAACGGGGTGTCGCAAGGGACCCTTGACGCGCGCCCTCGTCGCCGAAGGACCACGCGCCGCCGAACGGGCCCTCGTGGGTCTTATCGAACGCTTCGGTCGTGACAACGTGGCCGTGGAGATCTGGGACCACGGTGAGATTGATGACGTCGCCCGCAACGACGTACTGGCCGAGCTGGCGCTGCGCCACCGCGTGGACGTGGTGGCCACGGGCAATGTCCACTACGCCACCCCCGACGCCTTCGCGCGCGCCAACGTGCTGGCCGCGATTCGCGCGCGGCGGGAACTCGACGAGATGCAGGGCTGGCTCTCGGCCTCACCGCTGGCGCATCTACGTAGTGACGCCGAGCAACGTCGTCGCTTCGCTCGGTGGCCCGGCGTGGTGGATCGGGCCGGCGAACTCGCCAGTGAACTGGCCTTCGACCTGCGACTGGTGGCCCCGCAACTGCCACGGTTCGCCACGCCGGGTGGAATAAGTGAGCAGGCCTACTTGCGAGAACTCGTCCAACGAGGCGCCGAGCAGCGCTACGGCACACCGGAGAACGAACGGGTGTCGGGGGCCTGGCGACAGATCGAACACGAACTCGACGTCATTGAACAGCTGGGCTTCGCCGGGTACTTTCTCACGGTCTGGGACATCACCGAGTTCTGTCGCCGATCGAACATTTTCTGTCAGGGCCGAGGGTCGGCGGCGAACTCGGCCGTGTGTTACTCGCTCGGCATCACCAACGCCGACGCCGTCAAACTGAATCTCTTCTTCGAGCGATTTCTCTCACCGGCGCGCGACGGACCCCCCGACATTGACGTGGACATTGAGTCGGGCCGCCGCGAGGAGGTCATCCAGTACGTCTACGAGCGCTACGGCCGCCATCACGCCGCTCAGGTGGCGGCCGTCATCACCTATCGACCTCGTTCGGCGTTGCGTGACGTGGCGCGGGCCTTCGGCTACTCCGAAGCCGAGGCCAACGCGATTCGTGACGGCGTTGATCGCTCCACCATGACCGTGACGAGCACGGCCGTGCCCGAACTCGTCGTGACGATGGCCAATCAACTCCTTGATCGCCCCCGCCACCTCGGTATCCACTCCGCCGGCATGGTGCTGTGTGATCGTCCCGTTCTCGAGGTCTGTCCCGTGGAGTGGGGGCGGACCCCGGGGCGCACCGTGCTGCAGTGGGATAAGGATGACTGTGCCGCTATTGGTCTGGTGAAGTTTGACCTGCTGGGCCTGGGCATGCTCGAGGCGCTGCATCGAGCAGTCGACGTGGTCGAGTCCTTCCACGGGGTGCGCCTCGACTTAGGGGCGCTTGAACAGGACCCGGCCGTGTACGACTTGTTGTGTGAGGCCGACACGGTCGGCGTGTTCCAGGTGGAGTCGCGCGCGCAGATGGCCACGCTGCCACGAATGCAGCCACGTTGTTTCTATGATCTGGTGATCGAAGTGGCCTTAATTCGTCCCGGTCCCATTCAGGGCCGGGCGGTGAACCCCTACTTACGCCGCCGTCGCGGCGAGGAGCCAGTCACGTACCTGCACCCTCGGCTCGAACCCATCCTGCAGCGGACCTTAGGGGTGCCGCTGTTTCAGGAACAGCTCATGGAAATGGCCGTCGCGGTGGCCGGCTTCTCGCCGGCGGAGGCCGACGAACTGCGCCAGGCCATGGCGGCCAAGCGTTCGGAGGTGCGCATGCTCAAACTCAAGAGCCGCTTCTACGCCGGCATGGCCGCCAACGGCATTACCGGAGCCGACGCTGATCACCTCTTCGACGCGTTGTCGGCCTTCGCGAACTTCGGTTTTCCCGAGTCCCACTCGGTCTCCTTCGCCCACCTCGTGTACTGCTCGGCCTGGATTAAGCACCACTATCCCGCGGCCTTTTTGGTCTCGCTGCTCAACGCCCAGCCACTGGGCTTTTGGTCACCCCAGTCGCTGGTGGCCGACGCCCAACGCCACGGCGTGGTGGTGCACCGACCCGACGTGCAGTGTGCCCAGGTGGGGGCGCAGCTCGTGGGTGACGTGGCCGCCCCCGAGGTGCAGCTGGGCCTGTCGTCGATTCGCACCATTTCGACTGAACACGCCACGGCCATTGTGGCCGGTGCGCCGTGGCGGGACTCCGAGGACCTCGTGCGTCGCGCCGGCTGCCAGCAGCACCATCTCGAAGCCCTGGCTGCGGCCGGCGCCCTCGACTGCTTTCAGGCCAGTCGTCGTGCGCTCACCTGGACCGCTGGCGCGGCTGCCCAGAGCACACCGGGCCGACTCGAAGGCGTCGTCACGGGCCTCGAGGCGCCACCGCTGGCGGCCGCCACCGAGTTCGAACGAGTGGCCGACGATCTGTGGGCGATGGGTCTGACGCCCGAAGCCACGGCGATGGCGTTGGTGCGCCCCGGCCTCGACGACGTAGGCGTGGTGCGCGCCAGTGCACTGGGCACGGTGGAGAGCCCGCGGGTGGCGGTGGCCGGTGTGGTGACGCATCGCCAGCACCCCGAGACGGCCAAGGGAGCGGTCTTTTTAAATCTCGAAGACGAGACGGGTCACGTCAACGTGGTCTTTTCCAAGGGGGCATGGGCGCGCTGGGGCGATACCGCTCGGTCCTCGCCCGCGCTCATCATTAAGGGCACGGTACAGCGTGGCCAGGGGTCACTGGCGCTTACGGCCGAGTTCGTTGAACCGTTGACGCTGGGCGCCACGGTGCCGTCGCGAGACTGGCGTTAGTTCGTTGGGGAAACGTCAGTGCACTGGCAGTCCACGCAGGTGCATGGGTTGCAACGGCACTGAGGGTTCGTGCAGGTTTCGCTCATCACGACCACTTTATAACGGCCGAGGCCCACGTCATACCGGCACCAAAGCCGGTCAACAGGGCGTATTCGCCGGCCTTAATGCGGCCTTCCTTGCGGGCGATGTCAAAGGCCAAGGGGATTGACGAGCTCGACGTGTTGCCGTAGCGGTCGAGGGTGATGACGGCCTGGTCCATGGATACGTTGAGACGCTCGGCCACGGCCTGGATGATACGCACGTTGGCCTGGTGCGGAATGATTAACGACAACTGATCGGCCGTGATGCCGGCGCGGGCAATGGCCTCTTCGGCCGATTCGACTACGGCGCGCACGGCGCGGCGAAACACTTCGCGGCCGTCCATCTCCCAGGTGCTGCCGTGGGCGCAGGCCAGGATGTCGGCCGCGGTGCCGTCGGCCCCGAGTGAGAAGGAGAGCACGTCGTTGACCTCGTCGCTGTACTCGATGACGCAGGCGCCACCACCGTCACCGAAGAGCACGGCCGTGTTGCGGTCGGTCCAGTCGACCCAGCCCGAGAGGCGCTCGGCGCCAATAAGGAGCACGCGCTTGGTGCCGGTCTCAATCAGGCCCTGGGCGACACGAACGCCGTACATGAAGCCACTGCAGGCCGCGTTGATGTCGAGGGCCGGGCAGGTGGCGCCCAGGTCGGCCTGAATCATGGCGGCGGTTGCCGGCGCCATGCGGTCGGGCGTGGTGGTGGCGAGGAGGATGAAGTCAATGTCGGCGGCCGTCAGACCGGCGTCAGCAATGGCGGCGCGGCCAGCTTCGGCGCCGAGTGACCGGGTAGTGCCACCGATGCGGCGTTCGCGGATGCCGGTGCGCTCGGAGATCCAGGCGTCTGAGGTGTCCATGGTCTTGGACAGGTCGTCATTCGTGACGACCTTGTCGGGAATACCAATACCCCAGCCAGTGAAGCGAACGCCCATGTAGATAGCCCCTTTACTGGCTCGAACTTGGTCCAGTCTACGCCCTAGTGGGCGCTGGACGAGGGCGCGGGCAGCACCTGCAGGCTGCATCGAGCCACACAAATCAGGCGATTGTCCTCGTCGCGAACGTCAATCGCCCAGACCTGCACGGTGCGACCAATGCGCACCGGGGTAGCCACGGCGACAACAGTGCCCGACGAGAGTGAGCGTAAGTGCGAGCAGTTGAGTTCGGTGCCCACCACAATCTCGTTGTCGGCCACGGTGACGAGCCCGCCGAGTGAGGCCGCACTCTCGGCCAGCAGGGCCGAGATGCCACCGTGGAGCACGCCAAAAGGTTGGTGCAGGGCCGGCGTGACCGCAACGTGGAGGACGACGCGCTCGGGCGTGACCTCATCAACCACGATGCCCAAGGTGTCGTGTACCGAGGCCGTCTGGGGGAGTCGATCGCGCCAATTGCTCATGCGAGTGAGTTTAGGTCTGGGCGGTAGCGTTAGGGCTATGAGTCGCTTTGTAGATCTTCGCTCCGACACCGTCACCCAGCCCTCCGCGGCGATGCGCGAGGCCATCGCCAACGCCATCGTCGGCGACGACGGCTACGGCGAAGACCCGACTATCGCCGCCCTCGAGGCACGCTACGCCGCCCTGGTGGGCAAAGAGGCGGCCATCTTTGTCCCCTCGGGTGTCATGGCGAACCAGATCGCGGTGCGCCTGCACACCCGGCCCGGTGACGTCATCATCGCCGGCCGCTCGCAGCACATCGTGAGTTACGAATACGGCGCCTCGGCCGCCAACTCCGGTGTGCAGTTCGCGCTTGTTGATGACACGACGGGGGAACTCAACGTTGATGAGGTGCGCGAGTACCTCGACGCCCAAGAGGACCACCAGCCCCACGTGGCCCTCATTTCGATCGAGAACACCCACATGCCCTCTGGCGGCACGCCCTGGTCACTCGATGGGCTGCGCACCATTCGCGCCACCGCCAGTGAACTGCCGGTGCACCTCGACGGCGCGCGCCTCTTTAACGCCGCCGTGGCCACTGGCGTGAGCGCGGCCGAATTGGCCAGCGGTGCCACCACGGTGATGTCGTGTCTCTCCAAGGGCCTTCGCGCACCAGTGGGCTCACTGCTGGCCGGCCCGACGGCACTTATGGAGCGCGGTCGCATCGAACGCAAGCGCTTGGGCGGCACCATGCGCCAGGCCGGCTTCTTGGCCGCGGCCGGACTCGTGGCCTTGGATGACATTGACCGGTTGGTCGAGGACCACGCCCGCGCCAAGGTCTTGGCGCAGGCCTTCAGCGCAGCGTTCCCCGAGTCGGGCTACGACCCCGCCTCGTGCCAGACCAACATCGTGGCCTTCACGCACCCGCAGGCCCGTCAGATTGTCCACGAGCTCGCCGAGCGGGGAGTGGCCGGTGGCACCGTGGCGCCGCGTCGTGCCCGCTTCGTGGTGCACGCCGACATCACCGACGACGACATCGACTTCGCGCTGTCTGTGTTGGGTGAATTTCGACCCTCTCGGTAATCGTTGCAAGAAATTAACCCAATGTTTTGGCCTGTTCATCAGGTGAGGGGTAGCCTTAAGGAGCAATTCTGCACGCTATGACCGACATCCTCCACCTCTCCACGTTCCTTCGCCGACCCATGTATGACCTGGACGGCGGACGTATCGGACGGGTGCAGGACCTCGTCGCGCGCTTGGGCGATGACGCCCACCCACCCATTGTTGGTGCGGTCATCAAGATTGAAGGTCGCAACACCTTCGTACCCATTCGTAAAATCGGGGGCCTCGCCGAGGGTCGCATGACCTTTCAGGGCAAGCGCGTTGACCTGCGCCGCTTTGAGCGTCGCCCCGGTGAAATCCTCTTGGCCGAAGACCTCCTGGCCCGCAACTTGATCAACTTGGTCCGTGGCCGATTGATTATCGCCAACGAAATTGAAATTGCCGAAATGGAAGGCCGCTGGGAGGTCGTCGGTGTCGACCCGGGCCGCCGCCCCCTCTACCGTCGCCTACTGGGTAAGAGCTTGGGTCAGCGCGTCAAGGCCGAGGCCATCGTCGACTTTGCCTCAATTGAGCCCTTTGTCTCGCACGTGCCGTCGGCTCGTTTGCGGATTCCGTATCGCAAGTTGGCCAAGCTGCACCCCGCGCAGATTGCCGACCTGGTGGAACAGGCCAGCCACGAAGAGGGCGAAGAGATCATCGAGGCCGTCGGATTGGACCGTGAGCTCGAGGCCGACGTCTTTGAGGAGCTCGACACCGAGCACCAGTTGGAGTTCCTCCAGTCGCGCTCGGACGTCGAGGCGGCCCGCTTGCTCTCGCGCATGGAGCCCGACAACGCCGCCGACTTGATCAACGAGATTGACCAAGAGCGCCGCCTCCCCATCCTCGAGAACCTGCCGGAGGAGAACCAGCGCAAGGTGCGCCAGCTGCTCTCCTACAACGCCGACACCGCCGGTGGCCTGATGAACACCGACTTCGTCTCGGTGAACACCGAAGCGACCGTGGCTGAAGCCATTGCCGCGATTCGCGTCTCCAAGGTGCCCGCTGCCTCACTCCACGCCATCTTCGTGATGGACGAAACGGGTAAGCCGGTGGCCGAAGTGTCGCTGGGGTCACTTGTCAAGGCCCGCGAAAGTGACACCGTGCTCAGCATTGCCGCGGCCAAGATGAGCCACGTCCACGCCCACTGGGACGTGCACCGCGTGGCACGCACCATGAGTGACTTCAACTTGACCGTTGTCCCAGTGCTCGACGAGCAGCACGGCACGATGATTGGTCTCGTGACCGTTGACGACTTGATCGAAGAACTCCTGCCCCAGGGATGGCGCAGAGAGTTCGGCATGACCACGGTGGAGGAATAGCCGTGACCCTGTTCGCCGTTCTAAGGGGGCTTGTCTGAAACCCCCTAGTACCACGTTCGATTCATCTTCCACGCCACTGAGCGACTGACGCGCAACGCGCCTTTGTCGCACGGTGGCATCCGACCACCTATGCGAGAAAGGAGAAGCAGTGAGCGCCCCACACGAACACCAGATCACTGGTGCCTTTGGCACCATTAAGGCCCAAGACCTCGGCGGTCGACGCGGTATACGCGCTCGGCTGCTGACCCTGCTCGCCATTATTGGCCCCGGCCTCATCGTGATGGTCGGCGACAATGACGCCGGTGGTGTGTCGACCTATTCCCAGGCCGGTCAAAACTACGGCTACTCGCTGCTGTGGGTGCTGCCGCTGCTCATTCCCGTCCTCGTCGTGATCCAGGAGATGGTGGTGCGCTTGGGCGCGGTCACCGGCCTCGGGCACGGCCGTCTGATTCGCGAGCGCTTCGGTCGCTACTGGGGCAACCTTTCGGTGCTCTCCATTTTGTTCTTGAACTTCTTGATCATCATCACCGAGTTCATCGGCGTCTCACTCTCGATGGAGTACTTCGGCGTGTCGCCGTACCTTTCGGTGCCAGTCGCCGTACTCCTCCTCTTCGCCGTGACCGCGTCGGGCTCATTCCAGCGCTGGGAGCGCTTCATGATGCTCTTCGTGGCCACGAACCTGGTCACCGTGCCCTACGTGATTTTTGGCCACCCCAACTACCACGCCATCGCGACGCACTTCGCGGTGCCGGGCATCCGCGGTGGGGCGAGCTCGTCGGCCGTGCTGCTCATCATCTCAATCATCGGCACCACGGTGGCCCCGTGGCAGTTGTTCTTCCAGGAGTCCAACATCGTCGACAAGCGCATCACGCCGCGCTGGCTCAACTACGAGCGGGCTGACACCATCATTGGCTCGTTCATTGTCGTCATCGGCGCCAGTGCCCTGATGGCCATTTGCGCGGCCGTCCTCGCGCCTCACGGTGGCACCAATAGCTACACCAACGCCCTGGCGGTCGCTCGTGGCCTGAATCACTACACCGGCCACGGCGTGGGCGCCATGTTCGCCATCTTGTTGTTGAATGCCTCCATCATCGGCGCGGCGGCCGTCACGCTCGCGAGCTCCTACGCACTCAACGACCTCTCAAACTCTCAGCAGGGCCTGAACGCTCGCTTCAAGGACGCCAAGGGTTTCTACGCCACCTTCGCTCTGTTGCTGGCCCTCGCCGGCACGGTGGCGCTGATTCCGCACGCACCGCTGGGTCTCATTACCTTGGCGGTGCAGGCAATCTGCGGCCTGATGCTGCCAAGCACCACCATCATCGTCCTGCTGTTGTGTAACGACCGCGCTGTTATGGGGCCGTGGGTAAATCCACGTTGGCTCAACGCCATCGCCATCACGATTGTGTCAATCCTCGTCGTGTTGTCCATCACGATGATGATCTCGACGTTGTTCCCCAGCGTCAACGTGGTTGCCCTGCTCGAGTCGCTGGCCGCACTCTTGGTGGTGGGGCTCGCCATTGGTCTGCCATTTGGCCTGCGCCGTCTGAGCGACCCGCCCAAGGTCGACATCGACCGACGTGACTGGCGAACGCCACGTCTCACGTTGATCGAGCCGCTGCCACCACTGACGTCACGCAAGTGGCTGATGCGTGGCCAGTCCACCTACCTGGCCGTCGCGGGCATCTTGCTCGTGGTGCGCATCATTCAAATCGGCTAACGAGTTTTTCGCGTAAACCGGTAGCCTCGCCCTATGACGTCTCGACCCACGTTGCTGTGCGTGCACGCACACCCTGACGACGAAGCCCTCTTCACCGCTGGCATCACCTCGCACTACGCCGAACAGGGCTATCGCGTGGTCCTCGTGACCTGCACCACCGGTGACTTCGGTATCGACGCGACGGGCCGCGGTGGCGACGTAGCGGGCCACGACGCGGTTGGCACCAAAGCAACGCGGGCCGTTGAACTGGCGGCTGCTGGCGCGTTGGTGGGATTCGAACGACTCGAGTCGCTCGGCTTTAGCGACTCCGGCATGCACGGCTGGCCCCAGAATGCGCTGGAGGCGGCCTTCATCAACGCCGACCTCGAGGCGACCGCCCAGCGACTGGCCGACATCATCGACGAGGAGAACGCCAGCGTCGTGGTGACCTACGACGAACATGGCTACTACGGTCACCCCGACCACATCATGGCGAATCGACTCACCCGAGCCGCAGTGGTGCGCTCGAAGAGCGCCGAGCGCCTGTTCTATCCAGTGACCCCGCGTCGCGTTCTGGAAGCGTTCCTGCCTCAGGCCAAGGCCGCGAAGGTGCACCTCCCGGCGTGGATTGAAGAGGCCGTGCCGGACATCGCTGACGATGCGGTGGCCGTGACCATGGACGTGGGTCGATTTAGCGAACGTAAGCAACGGGCCATTGCCACCCACGCCAGTCAGATCGACAATCAGGATTTGGTCGCAATGGATGCGGCGCTCTTCCAACTACTCTTTGGCACGGAGTACTACGAGCTGGGCTGGTGCCGCGGCGAAACTCCCACGTTGCGTGGCGACGACTTATTTGAAGGACTTGTATGAGTGATTTGACGTTCCTAGCGGTCCACGCCCACCCTGACGACGAGGCTTCCTCGACGGGTGGCCTCTACCGGCTGCTGGCGAATCAGGGCGTGCGCACGGTGCTCGTGACCTGCACCAACGGCGAGTGCGGCGACGACCTCGATGGCGCCAAGCCCGACGCTGACCACCACGACGGTGACGCGGTGGCCGCCATTCGTAAAGTCGAACTCGACAACGCGGTTGACATCCTGGGCATTAGCCGACTGATCCGTCTGGGTTATCGCGACTCGGGCATGATTGGCTGGCCCCAGAACGTGGACCCCGCGAGCTTCTGGCAGACGCCCGTTGATGTGGCCGCGGCGCGGTTGGCCGACATCCTCATGGAGGAGCGGCCCCAGGTCGTCATGACCTATAACGAAGTCGGCTTCTACGGCCACCCCGACCACATTCAGGCGCACCGCATCACCATGCGGGCACTCGAGATGATCGACTACCAACCAACCCTCTACTTCAACGCCATTCCGGCTTCCGTCATGGAGCCGATGCGTGAACGTTGGGCCGCCGAAGACGCTCGCAAGCGCGAAGAAGAGTTGGCCCAGGGCATTGTGCGCGAGCCCGATAAGGGGCCGGTGGATGAAAACGGCAACGAGATTGACATGGCGACGCCGGATGACCAGATCGCCGCGATTATCGACGTGCGCTCCGTCACCGACGCGAAGTACGACGCTCTGTCCGCCCATAAGTCACAGATCAGTCCCGACTCGTACTGGATGAAGATGACCAAAGACGAGTTCCGCGAGGCCATGGGCCGTGAGTGCTTCACCCGCATCACGAACCCGCTCGGCCTCGAGGGTGTGGTGACAGACATTTTTGCGGGATACCGCTAAAGCAAAAATCCCCCGGGGCCGAAGCCCCGGGGGATTTTCTTTGCTGACTTACTCCTCGTCGGGAATGACGCCCCGAGCGTATTCCTGCTCAATCTGCGCAACGTTGCCCTGGAACTTCGGTCCGGTGAACCACTTGCGAGCCGAGATGCCGTACCAGAGGAAAATGATGCCCATCACGACAATGAACACTGGTCCGGACCAGTTGATGTCGAGCGCCGTGTTCCACGGGTAGAACGCTGGCGCAAAGAACAGGCACATCACGATGATCACCCAGATGACGGCGATGATGTTGACCAGCTTTGACCACTTGCCCAAGTTCCAAGGACCCTGCACGAACGTCTTCGAGCGCAGGCGCAAGAAGACGGGGATGCCGTAGGAAACGTAAAGGCCAACGGTGCCAATTGAGACGATGGCGAAGAAGGCCACGGAGGCGCCGCTCACTTGGTAGAGCGATGGCAAGCCCAGAACAAAAGCGGCAACCACTGAGAGCCAGACGGCGTTCACTGGCGTGCGCGTCTTGGGGTGGAGTCGGTGCCACAGCTTGTGGCCGGGGACCGCACCGTCACGACTGAAGGCGTAGGCCATGCGCGAGTTGGCGGTGACTGACGCGAGGCCGCAGAAGAACATGGCGACCATGGCAATCAGCGTCAACAGTCGACCACCGGTGTTACCAACGGCGTTGATGAAGACTTCGCCACCAGCGGGAGCACCCATCGCTGCGATCTTGGCGTAGGCGGCGGATCCGCTGGGCAGCGCCAACGTCATGGCGACGTTGAGAACGAACGCGGCGATGATCGAGATGTAGATGGCTCGCACCATGGACTTCGGTCCTTCGGTTGACGCACGAATCGTTTCTTCGGTCATGTGCGCCGAAGCGTCGTAGCCGGTCAGGGTGTACTGCGCCAGCAGCAGACCAATCGCGAAGGCGTACAGCGCCGTGCCGGGACCAGTCCAACCCGTCAGGTTTTCGTGGTGCAGCAAGAAGCTCACCGATTGGTGGTGGGCAGGCACGGCAAACAAGACCACGACGATGATGGTCGTACCAATCAAGTGCCACCAGGCCGACACGCTGGCCAGCAGCGAAATGAGTTGCACCTTGAACGTGTTCATCAGACCGTGGGCGGCCAGAATCAGTCCGTAGAAGAACAGCACCCAGTGACTGTTGGAAACGAACTTCGAGTCGTAGAGGCTGATGAAGAAGCCAAGGAACGACGCTAAGCCGTAGTCAATCGATGCGGTAATGGCGATTTGACCAATCAGGTTGAACCATCCACAGGCCCACGACCAGGCGGCCTTGTTCTTGTCAGCCAATTTGGCAGACCACCAGTAGAGACCACCGGCGGTGGGGTAGGACGAAGTAATTTCCGCCATTGACATACCCACGCACAAGGTCAGTGCGCCGACGATGAACCAACCCAGGGTGATGACGAATGGACCACCGGCATCCATGCCGAGGTAGTAGGTCGTCACGCCACCAGTCAGGATGGAGATGATTGAGAATGAAACGGCGAAGTTGGAGAATGACCCCATCCCGCGCTTCAGCTCTTGGGCGTAGCCCAGTTCATGTAACAGTTCTTCGTCGCTCTTGTTCGGCGACGAACTTTGCTTATTAGCCATGTGCCCCCCTCGGCAATGTGTGCATCACTATGAATGCTTGAAGTAGGTTTATCAGATTTCGCTTTGAGATAGGTGGTATCTCAACCGACCACTCCGCATTCGTTCCTTCACTAGTATCGAGAACGCGCGCGGAAGTGACGCGATGCGATGGGGGCAACGAGATGAGTATGCAAGGGCGCATAACGAAGGACGAACTCTTCGCCCTGATTGAAGCGGGCGAAATTGACACGATCATTTCGGCCGTAACCGACATGCAGGGACGGCTGCAGGGCAAGCGTGTGGATGCACGTTTCTTCATGGAAGACCTGAAAGAGGGCATCATCGAGGGCTGCAGCTACCTCTTTGCCTCTGACGTGGACATGAACACGGTCGACGGGTTTGCCCTTACGTCCTGGGAGCGTGGCTACGGCGACCTGGCCTTCCGCTCGGACTTCTCGACCATTCGTGTGGTTCCCTGGTTCGAAAAGACCGTCATTATCTTCGCTGACGTGGAGACAACTTCGCACGAACCAGTTGCCCAGTCACCCCGCCAGATTCTCCAGCACCAGATTGATCGACTCAGCGCACGCGGCTGGCACGGCCTCACGGGTACCGAGCTCGAATTCATTGTCTTTCAAGACACCTACGAAGACGCTTGGCGCAACGGGTACCGCAACATGACTCCCGCGAACCAGTACAACGTGGACTACTCCCTGCAGGGCACGTCACGTATCGAACCCCTTCTGGGCCGCCTGCGTCGCGAGATGCGCCTCGCCGGCATGATCGTTGAGTCCGTCAAGGGCGAGTGCAATTACGGCCAGCACGAAGTCGCTTTTAAGTACGACCACCTGATGGACAAGTGCGACGAGCACGGTCTCTACAAGTTGGGCGCCAAAGAGATTGCCGCACAAGAAGGCGTCTCCTTGACGTTCATGGCGAAGTACAACGAGCGTGAGGGCAACTCGTGCCACATTCACCTCTCACTGCGCGACGAGCAGAACAACGCCGTCTTCGCTGGCGAGGGAGCGCACGGCTTCTCCAGGGTCTTCGAGCACTTCTTGGCGGGACAGTTGAAGTACGGGCGCGAGATTGCCTTACTCATGGCGCCGAACATCAACTCCTACAAGCGCTTCGTTGAGGGCTCATTCGCACCCACGGCCCTGCTGTGGGGCATCGACAACCGCACCTGCGCCTTCCGCGTCGTCGGTCACGGCCCGTCGCTGCGCTTTGAGTGCCGCATTCCTGGCGGCGACGTGAACCAGTACCTGGCGGTGGCCGGTTTGGTTGCGGCCGGTCTGGCGGGAGTCGAAGAAGAGCTGGCACTGCCCGAAGGGTTTCAGGGCAACGCCTACGTCACGGACGCCCCGCGCGTACCGACGACGTTGCGCGAGGCCGCCGAACTCTTCCACAACTCAACAATGGCCCGCAAGGCCTTCGGTGATGAAGTCGTTGACCACTACGTGCACGCCGCACGGGTAGAGGTTGCCGCCTTCAACGCCGCTGTCACCGACTGGGAACGCTACCGAGGATTCGAACGACTATGAGCACGTACGACGTACTAAACCCCGCAACCGAAGAGGTTGTCACCACTATCGAACTGCACGATGTCGCGAGCGTGGACCGGGTCATCGATCGCGCACACGACGTTGCGACGTCGTGGCGTGCGGTGACACCGGCCGATCGTGCCCGACTCCTTCGTCGATTCGCCGAGGTCGTTGACGCGCACCGTGAAGAGCTCGCCCAACTTGAAGTCGCCAACGCGGGACACACGATTGGCAATGCCCGATGGGAAGCCGGCAACGTTCGCGACGTTCTCCACTACTACGCTGGCGCCCCAGAACGTCACAGCGGCAAGCAGATCCCCGTCGCCGGTGGCATCGACCTCACCTTCTACGAGCCACTCGGCGTCGTCGGCATCATCGTGCCGTGGAACTTTCCAATGCCGATCGCGGGATGGGGCTTCGCCCCCGCGCTCGCCGCTGGTAATACGGTGGTACTTAAGCCCGCGATGCAGACCCCGCTAACGGCACTGCGCCTGGCGGAACTGGCCCTGGAGGCTGGTATTCCTGAGGGCGTCTTTAACGTCGTGGCAGGAAACGGTTCCGACGTGGGCTATCGCTTCGTGACCAACGAAAAGGTGCGCAAAGTCTGCTTCACGGGCTCAAGTGCAGTGGGCAAGAAGATCATGGCCGGTGCCGCCGACCAGGTCAAGCGCATCACCTTGGAGCTTGGCGGCAAGAGCGCGAACATCGTTTTCGCCGACGCCGACATCGCCAAGGCCGCCGCCGGTGCGCCCTACGCCGTCTTTGACAACGCGGGCCAGGACTGCTGTGCGCGCTCGCGCATTTTGGTTCAAGAGAGCGCCTACGACGAGTTCATGGAGAAGTTCGAAGTCGCCGTCAAGAATCTCAAGGTGATGGACCCCACGAATGACGCCGCCGAGATGGGTCCACTAATTTCTGCGACCCAGCGCGACACAGTCCAGGGCTACGTCGATGAATCGGCCGTGGCGTTCCGCGGCTCGGCTCCTTCGGGTGCTGGTTTTTGGATGGCGCCGACGGTGATGGAGTCTGACGGCACCGACCGGGCCTTCCACGAAGAGATCTTTGGTCCGGTGGCCTCGGTGGTGCGATTCAAGGACGAGGCCGACGCGCTTCGAATTGCGAACGACACCCCCTATGGTCTCTCTGGTTCAATTTGGACGCGCGACTCAGCGCGCGCCCTACGAGTCGCTCGCGGCGTGGAGACGGGGGCCTTGTCGGTCAACTCGAATTCCTCGGTGCGCTACGCAACCCCCTTTGGTGGATTCAAGCAGTCCGGCATCGGTCGAGAACTCGGCCCTGACGCCCTGCGTGCATTCAGCGAAGAAAAAAATGTCTTTATCTCAACGGAGGAATAATGGGTCGTCTCGATAACAAGGTTGCCGTCATCACGGGTGCCGCCAGCGGCATTGGCCGCGCCACCGCGGTGCGGTTCGCTGCCGAAGGAGCCAAGGTCGTGGTCGCAGACTTATCAGTCGACACCGGCACCGCTTTGGCCGAGGAGCTTGGTGGGCTGTTCGTGCAAGTCAACGTGGCTGACGAGGAGTCAGTCATCGCGATGTTTGCCGCCGTCAAGGCCGCCTACGGCAAGCTCGACGTGCTCTTCAACAACGCGGGTATCTCACCGGCCGACGACGACTCGATTCTTACCACGGGCGTCGACGCCTGGCAGCGCGTGCAGGACGTCAACCTGAAGTCGGTCTACCTGTGCTGCAAGTACGGCATCCCACTCATGCAGGAGCAGGGCAAGGGTTCGATCATCAACGTGGCCTCCTTCGTGGCCGTGATGGGGTCAGCCACCTCGCAGATCTCCTACACCGCTTCCAAGGGTGGCGTGTTGTCAATGACTCGTGAACTCGGTGTGCAGTTTGCTCGCGAAGGCATCCGCGTCAACGCGCTGTGCCCGGGACCAGTCAACACGCCGTTGCTGCAGGAACTCTTCGCCAAGGACCCCGAGCGCGCCGCGCGACGCTTGGTGCATGTCCCTATGGGGCGCTTCGGTGAGCCCGAAGAGATGGCCAGTGCCGTGTTGTTCCTCGCGAGTGACGACTCGTCATTCATGACGGCCAACACGTTCTTGGTCGACGGCGGCCTGTCGGCCGCATACGTCACGCCACTGTGATCGATTAGGCGAGGTTCAAGCTCGCCAAGGGGACGGGTCGTACCTCAGGGATGTAATAGTCGCTGAGGTACTTCTCGCCCTCGTCACACATAATGGTGACAATGCCACTGAGTTCGGGGTGCATCTCGCGCACCCGTCGAGCGGCCACCATGTTGGCGCCGGAACTGGGCCCGACTAAGAGCCCGTGCTCGCGAGCCAGGCGGCGCATTTCCGCAATGGCGTCGTCACTGTGAATGTCGACGACGAAGTCGACCTCGGCTGCGTGTCGTGCGTAGATGCCGGGAACGAAGCCGTCGGCGATGCCCTCGATGCGGTGGAGGCCCTTATCGCCACACAGGATTGTGCAGGACTCACTCGGCTCGAGGCCGACCAACAGCAAGTCGGGGTTGGCGGCCCGAAGAGCCTGGCCGACGCCAATCAGGGTGCCGCCGGTGCCGACACCCATGATGAATGCATCCGGCGTGACGTCGTAGGGGAGTTGCTGGAGTATTTCTCCACCAAGCCATTCGCGGTTCTCTTCGACGTTCCATTCGGTTTCGAACTGCTGGGGTGCGAAGAAGCCCGGACGTTCGCCGAGTTCGCGCGCCACGTCGAGCGCCCCGTTGACGTGAAAGTTGCCCACCGACACCAACTCGGCGCCAAAGGCGGTGGAGATAGCGGAGCGTTCAGGACTGAGTCCTTCGGGCGTTACCACCATCATGCGATAGCCCTTGACCGCGGCGACCATGCTCATGGCGTTACCGGTATTGCCACTCGAGGCCTCGACAATGGTGTCACCGGGTTGGAGAAGGCCTTCTCGCTCGGCCCGCTCGATAATGAACTTGGCCATGCGGGCCTTGATGGATCCCGAGGGGTTGAGGTACTCGAGCTTGACCCAAATACCGTCAATACAGATGAGTGGCGTGTTGCCAATGGCGTCGAGGACGGTGCCAGAAACAGAAATCGTCATAATGCCCCTTTGCGGGAGGGGCTCCGTTGCCACCCCCGTTCACGACACTACACAGCGCGCCGTGAACGGAAGGGGACTAGTACCGGTAGGTGTCGGTCTTGTACGGACCCTCGACGGAGACGCCGATGTAGTCGGCCTGCTCCTTCGTCAGCTTCGTCAACTTGACGCCCAGAGCGTCGAGGTGGAGGCGCGCAACCTTTTCGTCGAGGTGCTTGGGCAACACGTAGACCTTGTTTTCGTAGGCCGCGTTGTTGGTGTGCAACTCAACCTGGGCCATGACTTGGTTAGTGAAGGAGTTACTCATCACGAAGCTGGGGTGGCCGGTGGCGTTGCCGAGGTTGAAGAGGCGGCCTTCGGACAGCAGGATGATGAATCGGCCGTTGGGCAAGATCCACTTGTCAACCTGGGGCTTGATGTTGATGCGCTGCGTGCCGGGCAAGGCGGTCAAGCCAGCCACGTCAATCTCGTTGTCGAAGTGGCCGATGTTGGCCAAGATGGCCTGCTGCTTCATCATCAAGATGTGGTCGGTGGTGATGATGTCACGGTTGCCGGTCGCCGTGATGATGATGTCGGCGAGGGGGAGTGCTTCTTCCAGGGTGGTCACCTGGTAACCGTCCATCGCGGCCTGCAGGGCGCAAATGGGGTCAATTTCGGTGACGATGACGCGAGCGCCCTGTCCACGCAGTGACTCCGCCGAACCCTTGCCTACGTCGCCGTAGCCACAGACGATGGCGACCTTGCCACCGATCAGGGTGTCAGTCGCGCGGTTGAGGCCGTCGATAAGTGAGTGGCGGCAGCCGTACTTGTTGTCGAACTTCGACTTGGTCACGGCGTCGTTGACGTTGATCGCGGGGAAGAGCAGCGTGCCGGCACGCTCCATCTCGTAGAGGCGCATCACGCCGGTGGTGGTCTCTTCGGACACGCCAGTGATGCCGGCGGCCATGGGCTCAAAGATCTTCTCGCCGCGACCAATGATGTCGGTCAGCAGTTCGAGAATAACGCGGTACTCCTCGGAGTCGGCGGTGTCGGGCGACGGAACGAATCCAGCGCGCTCGAACTCGAGGCCCTTGTGCACGAGCAACGTGGCGTCGCCGCCGTCGTCAAGGAGCAGGGTGGGGCCGTCGAAGCCGGGCCAGCGCAGCAACTGCTCGGTGCACCACCAGTAGTCAGTCAGGGTCTCACCCTTCCAGGCAAAGACCGGCACACCCTGGGGGTTGTCGGGGGTGCCGTTGGGGCCAACTACCACGGCCGCAGCAGCGTGGTCCTGGGTGGAGAAGATGTTGCACGACACCCAGCGAACGTCGGCACCGAGCGCCACGAGGGTCTCGATGAGCACGGCCGTTTGGATGGTCATGTGCAGCGAACCGGAGATGCGTGCGCCCTTGAGAGGTTGCGATGCGGCGTACTCTGCGCGCATGGCCATTAGGCCGGGCATCTCGTGTTCAGCGAGGGCGATTTCAGCGCGGCCAAAGTCGGCCAAAGAGAGATCGGCAACTTTGAAGTCGAACGACGAGGTCATGGTACTCCTAGGGGTAGTAGTGAACGCTGGCGTGGACCTCTGTCGCGGCCGCCGAGACTCCTCCTAGATTATGCGCCGACGCGGAACTCCACGACATCGCCGTCCTGCATGACGTATTCCTTGCCCTCAATACGGGCCTTGCCAGCGGCGCGAACGGCC
>Ga0007805_1000162_pt1 | contig 23543 bp, 27 predicted proteins | sample CryBogCBE24Aug09_FD_71231 | JGI IMG/M metagenome (GOLD analysis project Ga0007805, IMG submission 71231) | Freshwater microbial communities from Crystal Bog, Wisconsin, USA - CBE24Aug09 | ecosystem: Environmental > Aquatic > Freshwater > Lake | place: Crystal Bog, Wisconsin, USA | collected... | reverse complement strand
GAATGTGTTTTTATATGGAATCCATTGTGTGTAGGGCATCGAAACCTACATTAAGCCCCATAACGGGCCTTTATTACCACTTATAAGAACACGGATTCTTGAGGTCATGACTCCCCAATATGGACAGGGTAATTACTCCTGTTTTTACCATATAAAAACACACTCGGGGATGTGCTGAAAGTATCCCTTGATGATCCTAAATCTTTATTTTTTAGAATGTGTTTTTATATGGTAGGACTGCCCGGACTCGAACCGGGAATTGACGGATTAAAAGTCCGCTGTGATTACCATTTCACCACAATCCCATATTGGTCCACTCAGTCGGATTCGAACCGACACCTCATTGATTAAGAGTCAAGTGCGCTACCATTAACGCTACGAGTGGTTGGTCGTAATTAAATTGATTTAATGTGCCAACCAGGACCAATACGGGGTCAAGGCTGACACTAACGTTTACCACGTTTCATGTCATTCTCCGTTTGTTTAAGTTTCTATTATACAACAATTATAGGCTGTTGCCAACTAAGGAATTAGTCAGTGTTGTTATCGCACAACACTGAAAGCGGGGTCTTAGAAGCTGTAACGATCGCTCATTACAGTCTTCAACATGATGCCTTCTGGTGTGAATTCATCCATGTTAGCGGACAATAGTGCCTTGGTGATAGCTGGGCTAAAACCTGATACTAGTGCGGCGCCACTCTTGTCTGACTTAACAGGCACGTTATCTGAACTGTTTAGGTTCCAGAAAACAACTTGTGGCACAGCGTAACCTGCATCTGTGAACTTGCGTTCAATCATTTGCATTGCTGTGTCGTCGTGACGAACACATTGGTTAAACTGCATGTCACTCAAGATCAAAACCATTTCTGGCATTTCTTCTTGAGGAACATTGCCCTTTACAGCAACATCAAGGATCTTGCTGAAAGCCGCGTGTAGGTTAGTACTCATGCCCCAATCGGACTTAACCATTTGTTGCATCTTTTGAACTACGTTGCCCTTTAGGGTCAATAGTTCTGGGCGTTCACTGAAAGTTAGGAATGTGTCCTTGAACTTGCCAGTGTTCTTTTCAGCCAAGTACAAACCTAGTGAAACTGCCACATCCATACAAGTAACCTTAGTGTTCTTGCCAGCTGGGCTAGACATAGAACCGCTAACGTCAACCAATGGTAGGATGTTTGCGTCGCCCACGTAGTTTGGCAAAGCCGCCCATTGTGCAACGATGTGATCAGTTTCAGTCTTGTCAAAGCTACCATAGGCAACGTTCTTCAAGACATCGTAAGGAAAAACAGCCGAAGCGTTTACCTTTACAGTTGGGTCACCCTTAACCAAACTTGCAACATACTCAGCGAACTTTGTAGTGTTGCGGTTAAATGCCTTCTTGTAACGGCTAGCCGCTACAGATGGAACATGGCTAAAGTTGATGTTGTCCCAGTCCTTGGCACACATTTGTGTTTCAACGACATTGGTAAGTGCTACTAGACTCTTACGGTAGAACTTTGGGCTCATACCAAAGAATTCACGGATTTCACGTGCTACTTCACCCTTACGTGGAGTCCACTTAGCAGCCAGGCCACTCTTCTCACGAAGAGCGTCACCTAGCATAGTGTAAGCGGCGGATTTCAAACTCTTGTCAGTAAAGACAAAAATGTCGTCCCAACGACCCAATTCAGGAACTTTCTTCAAAAGAGCCAATGCGGCATCCTTATCAGTCTTTTCCAAGTGCTTTAGAACAGAACGGAATAGTTCACGTTCACCTGCACCACTACGAGCATCACGTGCCCATAGTACTGTACGAAGTGCTAGTTCGCGATTAGCCACATACGCGGCTGTAAAGGCAGGGATAATATCCTTGCCACGGCTAGCACCGATATTGTAAAACAAGTCTACTACAGCATTAGCTGAGGACTTGCGAGCCTTCATACCATTGGCGGTACGGGCTTCTTGATTAGCTACTGCTTCTACAAATGTTGCCATAATTGGCTCCTTTCAGGTTAATGCCTTTCGGCGGGTGGTTTCATTATGAGTGAAAAATTGTTGCTGAACTTAACCTATATAAATTCAAACAGGATCGTTGCCTACTTTTTGTTTTTATCGAGGAGACTTGTCGAAACTCCTCTATCTTCACTGTCCTTGCTTACGCATCGTTGCCAACCTTCAAAGCCCATACAGGCTCCAGTTAGTAACAGGGTAAGTGAAGCAATCCATGTAATATGAATGTTGCTGAACCGATCCTAAAATTGTCTAACAAGTTTCCTTGCTATGTATATATTGTATGTGAAACACGGACTTGTGTCAATACAATTTGGAAAAAAACAGGATACGTTTTTTACGAAGGCTGTTTAAGCCTTTGCTCAACCGCTGAGCGAATCTGGCATGAAGCCAAATGTTGGAATCGAACCAACGTGTCATAAATGACTTTGCTGTGCGTATCCTCAAACTTGGCGCCTCCGGATGGAATCGAACCACCATTCCCGCGTTCGTAGCACGGTGTCCTATCCATTGAACGACAGAGGCAAAATTGGTGCAACCTCCAGGGATCGAACCTGGTTCAACGGCTCTTCAGACCGCCGCTATGACCACATCAGCTAAAGTTGCATTGGCATCCCCCCAGGGACTCGAACCCCGACGAACAGTTTTGGAGACTGTCATGCTGCCATTACATTAGGGAGATATAAAATTGGCGCCGTGGACGGGAATCGAACCCGCCTAAATCTCATCGACAGTGAGGTACTCTCCCAGAGAGTTACCACGGCATGTATTCAGTTTGGTGCTCCTAAGGGAATCTAACCCTTACACAAGGTACTTTCTGTACTCCCCAATTCTATAAGTAGCGAACTTATCATGGATCCAAGTAGCGAACTTGGCGTGGAAACATCAGAGCATAATTGGTACTGCGTACGGGAATCGAACCCGTCTCTGTAGCTTGAAGGGCTACGGACCTACCCAGAAGTCCAACGCAGTGTAAAATAACAGGATGCATTTTTACGGTTTTGATTAAAAGTCAAATGTATAAAATTTGCTGTTAGCATCCTAATACTTGGAGGAGGGCTAGTAGAATCGAACTCTATGCGCTTTCGCACACCTTCTGTTTTCAAGACAGAGCTGGACCCAGTCCAGTTAACCCTCCGTATATTGGCTCCCCAGCGTGGGATCGAACCACGGACACCTTGATTAACAGTCAAGTGCAACTACCGCTGTGCTACTGGGGAATAAATTTTTAAATTGGCTGAGGTGGCTGGGATCGAACCAACACTAACAGAGTCAAAGTCTGTTGTCCTACCATTAGACGACACCCCAATAAAAAAAATACATGGCGTCCCTAACGAGATTCGAACTCGTGTACCCAACGTGAAAGGCTGGTGTCCTAGGCCACTAGACGATAGGGACATGATAAAGTACGCACTAAATAATTTAATGCCTAACTATGATTCATTTTACAAACAGTATTGCAACACCAAATTAAAATGGTTGTCAATGGATACTGAAGAACTTTACAAAAAGAATCTTAACAAAAATCGATCATTGTTAGAACAACATAATTGGATTGACAATCCATTTACATATTCTTTCAATTCCAAAGGATTTCGATGTAATGAATTTACATCAAACCCTACAATAATGTTTCTCGGTTGCAGTTTTACCTGCGGAATTGGTTTACCAGTTGATGCCATTTGGCCTGAACTAGTATCAAAAGCATTAGGTATGCGATGTGCAAACTTGGGACAGGGCGGAGGTTCGTCCGATACTGCCTTTAGATTGTGTCATGGTTGGATTGATCGAATCAAACCTAAACTTGTTGTCTTTCTACAACCACCTGGCATACGATGGGAATTAGTAAATGCTAACTCTATCGAATTTTTAAGTGGATCATTTGGAGACAAAAAGTATCCAGACTATGCAAACCAATGGATAGTTGATGAAAACAACAACTATTTCAACAAAATTAAAAACACATTGGCCATTGAATCACTGTGCAATTCAAGGCAAATTAAATTTATAAAATTTAACAGTATGCCCGACGGTGAAGATCTAGCTAGAGACCTTAAACATCCAGGCATACAAAGACACAAACTCTTTGCAGAGCAAGTGCTAAAAATAACAGGATAGCATTTTTGTCTTTTTTTCAAGAAAAGGTTTTTTAATTTGCTGTTACTATCCTAAAACTGGTTCCTCCAACAAGAATCGAACTTGTAATGACCGGTTATCAGCCGATTGTTATACCATTTAACTATAGAGGAATAATTTGGCCCCGCGCCGTAGATTCGAACTACGACCCCGTCCTTGACATGGAGTTTTGTATTATGCTGACTGTATCCTTAGCAGGATAACCTTTTAATACGTGTGCTACCATTACACTAACGCGGGATAAAACTTGGCGGTCCCAAGGGGTAACGATCCCCTTCTTTCAGCGTGACAGGCTGATGTGCGTCCATGAACACTTTGAGACCTAAATCTTTCTTCTTTTGGATACATCTAGATAGTCTTCATAATGCTTTCTATCTAAATCAATTCCAATCTTAGTCAATGTATAATTGAGATAATCCCAATCTTCCCAAACACGATCGATATCAATACGTGTTCTATACATGCCTAAATTTGTAAAATCATGATTGGGATTTCTATCTAATCCCAACTTAAAATTATTTTTATATTCTTCAGTGAACGTGCCGTTCTTATCAAAAAAATCATCATAAATTCTTTGTTTGTTTTTTGAAAACACAACAATCTTATGTTGATCTCTTTCTAAAAAATTCCAATGTTTAAATCTTGGATCATGGTTATACCACCATGGATGCACAGATATCACTGTGTTCAATTTTTCTTCTACTAGACGAACATAATTAGGATCTAAGTCTATTTTGCTTAAATCAAAATCTGCGTCATCATGCGATCTCAAAAACCTACCATCACTAGTAAATTTAGGAGCATAAAAAGCAACCTTATCAGGGTTAACTTTAGAACGCCTAGTTCTCCAAAGTAAATTTCCATCTAGTGTGTGCATATTATTAGCGTGTTCTAGCAAGTTGGCAAAGCCATCTCCACCAACACCACCATGAAAAAATATCCAATATTGCATACACTTATTTAAAATATGGTGGACCGACGGGGATTCGAACCCCGGACTCTAGAATGCAAATCTAGTGCGTTCCCAATTACGCCATCAGCCCATATTTGGTGGAGTATCCTGGGATCGAACCAGGCGTACCCGAAGGTGGCGGATTTACAGTCCACTGCATCACCATTGATGCTTCTACTCCAATAAAGTAATTATACACTCTCCAGCTACGCATGTCAATCCATCGGAAGGATAAGAAGAGTGTGTATTAAAGTACACTCAATTAAGGAACCATTGTACATCTATCTCTACCCAAAGACGCAACTCAAAGGGCCTGTACGGTCATTACTTCCTACATGATCCGCCATCTCATCCTATCTCTAGGACCTGACTTCGTGTAGCTCAGGACTGCTGTTTCTGCGATGTGCTCGTTTTCCTTAAACCACCTAACGGTATAGGTAACCTTAACTTTCATATACAGGCATGACCCATATACGAATAAAGTATACTTTAATACGCTACCATTTATACTCCTCAGTTTCCGCCTGAGTTTCATCCGGTAGGCCGCCCATTTGCTACTTATTTGAGTGTGTAGCGTGGATCTCGTTTCCACTTTTTAACACTTGTAAAACAAAAAACCCCAGGGAGTTTAATCCTGGGGTCCTTGGAGTGTGCGTGTAATTTTTGTTACACTAAGTCCTCCCGGACCCCGATCTTAATCTCTGGTGTGCGATCATAACTTGACATATTAAACGCAGACCACAAAGCGGCGGGGCAATTGCCTAGCTGTTTCGCTGTTCCTTGTTGTATATGTTTAAATTGCGATCTCATTTTAGTTTCCAGTTTTCCTTAAATTTTTATACGTTTTTTACAACGTATGCTTCTATTGTAATGCCTTTCGGCATCGCTGTCAACACCTTTTGTAAATTTATTTTGTTGTATTTTTACAACATCTTCCATCTACATTGTTTGCTAACTTGTTTCTATTATAAGTTTATTTATGCCGGCTGTCAACACTTATTTAAAAATTGTAGCCATATTTGGCAATTTCTTCAAAGAAAAGTTGTTCAACGATGGCCTTTGTAGTTGTATTGTATGATCTTTTGTATTTGGGCAACATCTTTGGGATTTCTAAGGGTTGGTTTGTTAGGAAGAACTCTTGTATTGGTTTGAAGTCTTCAGCTAACGTATCTTCTCTTAGTATGAAATCCACGCTCTTAGTCTGCCCGTCTATTGTATACTCTGTCCACTTGGTAGAGGATTCTGGCAAAGCAAACCAAAAAGGACTCACAGGAGCCATGTCCGGCAAACTTGCAATAAAATTACTGAACTTGCCCAGTGGTATCTGATCAAGCAGTGACTTATCAAAGTATACATTATTTTCCATTTGTTTCATAGCGTTAAGGCTATCAAACGCATGTTTCATTCTTGCCCAAGGATTCACTGCAACACTAATTGTTTTAATTCCTGGGTAAAAATCATCAATCTTTTCCAAATTCCAAAACTCACGTTCGGCTTCAGTGTCCCTAATGTACCTAAATTTGGCCAGCCCATGTGAGCTGAACCAGTCCTTTACGCACGTTCCATAATAAACAAACGGTGGTAATACTGTTGTAAAAAATGAATCGTCGTCTTTATAAGTTAAGCTCATTGGTCATCTTTTCCGCTCTAGTTTTGTAAAAATTATACAGTTTATTTTTGGCAAAGTCAACATTATTCAAGAAACGTTGCTTGTTTGTTATATGCAGATATTTAATTCTTTGACTTCCTGTCAGTAAATTATAGTTAAGACTTATAGCTTGGTGCATACGGTCATAAGGATCTTCAATTTCATCGTAGCTGTGATCGATGATATCGTCAAACACATCCATGCCAATGTCTCTCAAAAACTGCACAGTACCAGCGCTGGATATAAAAATAGGAAAATTGCATCCATAAATGCTGTTCAAAGTCTTTTCAGTCAAGTTGAACGCAGATTCCATATAGGAAGTTTCTGAAACAATTTCAATAAATGTATTCTTGTAGTAGCTGGCTAGTTTATTCTTGAAGTTGTTTACATTGTCATTTGGATTGTTGTCGTAGATGTTGTAAGAATCATTAATAGTAGGCTCAAACCCTTTTACTAAATCTTTAAACATACACGATATCATACCATATGGAGTTAGTCCAGAGATATGCAATAGGTTAATAAGCATTACTCTATGATGTCTAGGGTGTCTATTGAGATTCAAAAAGGTATATCTGCTGTCGTAGTTTTTATCTATTATAGGTTCTAGTTTTGAATATTCGCGTTGGTGATTGGTAATATCTCCGCCCCACGGTATTATGGAAATGTTGGGTTCATCTAGAACTAAGTTTTCTAAGCTGGTGTACAATACTATCTGTTTGTCAGGGTAATATTGTGCCATTTGTTTTAACCATATCATCATGTCAGTATATTGATCAACTTGTGGATTAAATCCCTTACTGGTCAAGTGATCCTTAATGCCTAGAACAATAAGATTATTTTTGACATTAGATTCAATGACATTTCTATAAACTATTTCGTTTTCATAAAATTGCTGTGTACCAATGAAGTGACTTATTTTATTAAAATTTGGATCGATACAGGTTGACCAAAGATAAAAAACATCTTTGGGTTGTTTAATTTTGTTCACTAGTTGGAAGAATAATCTAAAAGTGAATTCATCGCCGGGTGGGCGCTTTAATATGTTCATAAAAAACTGTTATTGGGTTCAGCAAAATTTCTTATTAGTTCGATATCTCTAATTACATTAAAATCTTCATCAAGTGCAATTCCCACAGGGCGTTTGGTCATAATTCTTGTGAAACTGCCATGCTTAATTTTATCAGCATATTCGGGAATGTCTAAAGCATCCAAAATAAAGTTTTTACAAAATTGTTTATAGCGTTCCCATTCACAATATTGATCAGGATAATCATAATGAAATTTTAAACTCCACTGCTGGAACAATTCTGTACCATAGAAGTGGTCTAAATCAGTAGTTATGTATCTTGCAGGTATGGTATTAAATTTCGTCTGTGTAAACAACTTAACCATATTGGTATGGAATAGTAATGAGAATCCATACCACCATGCCATTTGATAAGAATTTTCCACAGGAATGGGTGCGTGCCGAGCCTGTTCAATCATCATTTCAGCAAAGTAAATAGAATCGGCATTCTTAATGCCACCACAAGTTATACCAATGTAATCTTCAATGTTGACTCGTGCATACAAGTCTTTATTCTTTTTGTATCTGGCAAGACTCGGCCCACCGAATAATTGGTCATTTACTTCACCATTTAGGATAATAACATCATCGTCCCATCTAGATGCATGTGAAGTTGATGGTATTAATTTAAATTTGCCTTTGCGAATATATCTATCCCATGCCCAAGGGTTTTCATTAATAGATTCTATACTGCAAAATATTTCTAATACTTGGCTGGCTTTTTCTAATCCATAGTATTTTATAAAGGATGCCAATATACCAGTACTATCTATACCACCACTGTACCAAAGCCTAAATTTTTTACCACTTGAATTGTGTAGTTTATCTAATTCTTCCATATGCAACATCGCACAGTCAGCATAACTTAAATTAAAATTAGGATTGAATGAGGGTATGGGTGAAATTATTTTAGTTTTAAATGGATTTTTTATAATACCAGATCTATCAATAACAGAGTCGCCAGGTTGAACAAATTTTGATATTCTTCGATAGTTTGCAAATCCTGGGATATCATCTAAACTAGGATCATTGGCAATTAGTATATTGTTACAATGAATCAACCTATTCACGATCAAACTCCAATCATATGAAATGATTTGTGCATTGGTTCCAATAGATTATTAATTTCAGTTTCAGTTTGACACTGGTTGATTTTGTTTTTCCACAATGTAGATACTGTAAAAATTCTAAATCTATCATCCTTAATACAATCGACTATCATAGACAATTCAGATTTAACAAAATCGGCATCTTGATTCATTAGCTCTGCGTAGTCTGAAATGGCTGCAGGATCTTTTAATGCAAGTTCTATAATGATAGGATCCACTGGACCGAACCCATATAGGTTTGGTAATGACGCCATGTTATATAATTCTAATAACTTCTTAAATGCAGGTGTTCTTATTTTTATTAGATTTATTAATTTTTGTACTTCAGGAAACGCAGCCAAAGTAACTGTTTCTAAACCAGTGTCACTGAACATTATGCCAGTGTCACCGTCTTGAAAATTTTTATGAGTAGTTATATTAGTGTATGTGTGCTGATTGCACATTCTAATTGTGCAATTTAAAATACCCGAGGCAATGTTGTTTATTAAAAACGGATCATTGCCTGCACCGACAATAATACGGTACCCATTTTCCTCTAGGTATAAGTTCATTTAAACTTCTTCAAAAGTGAAAGTTTCTGTAATTCCGTTAGCGGCAAAGTACTCATCGGCTGGAGCAGAAAAATTTGTTATTAATGTTCCAGTAGTGTGAGCATCTCTTGTTGCCGCATCGACCCAAGTTTTAACTACAGTTTGAGTCAACCCATCTTCGCTATATGTTATCACTGTTGGACTTACTAGCCCGGAGTCGACATATGCAGAATCACGAGTTATAACATCTTCTTGTTTATGTACATACCAAGGTACATTTACTGATGGTCTAACTCTTACTCTTGTTACTTTTAATGGCATGGAAATCTCCTATTTTGATATATTTATTGGTACACAAAATTTCATTTGAAATGTTTTGATACATCTGGAAAGGTTTTACGCCAATCTAATTTTCTAATTGGATCCCATTCATCTAAGTATGCAATCATATGATCAACTGGCCTAACTGGTAGTTTTTTTAATATGCTACTAACTGTATGATTGTCACCTAATCGTTTCCATACTTCTTCTCGTAGGCTCATAGGAGTTCTTGCTATATCCAGTGTGCCTTCACCTCTAATAAAGTTGGTATATTGATTAAGGTTTGCATATAACCATTCATCGACTTCATCTGTGTACAAAGCATTTAATGGTATCACACAATAATTTACATGAATATCAACATTGCCGCTAGTTTCGTTTTTGAATCGTTTGACGTTTTGTTGCCACTTGTTCCATTTTATTGGCCATCTAATATAGTGGAACCTATCTTCGATGCCATCCATGCTTAGACCAATTGAAACTTCCTTGCATTTACTCCATAAGTCCAACACTTCGTCATCGGGGAATATGCTTCCATTAGAAGTATATGCTAATTTTACTGTGCTAAGGTCTTCAATCTGTCTAAGAAATTTTAAATGCGTGTCTGTAAGTAAAGGCTCACCACCCCAAAAATGAAATATTTTAACTTGCTGTAAATCAATATTCTTTTTAATAAGTTCTATTTTAGAATCAATTTGGCTCTCGGGCTGAATGTGTATGTACTTGTGATTCCGTTGCGCCATCTCATTGCGCCATAAACTACTTTGCTCAGTACCGCATTGAATACAGGCCGCATTACAAGTCGTGTCTAACACAATTTCTAATTTATAAATGGTGTCATTCAATCCATCAGGTATTTCTCTATTGAACATGGTACGCTGAGTGAGATGAGCACCGTGAGTTTTTTCTTTAAGCTCGCACTTACTGCAACCAGGCAGATATGTTTTATCTGCTTCTATAAATTGCTGTCTTTGTTTTTTAAAAAATGTAGGGTGGTAAGGCAAGTAGTTATCATAAAGACAGCATGGGTTAAAGGTTATACTGTTACTTTCACCTGGGATACGGAAGCTGACTGCGTTACTTAACGCTCTACAAAAGTTGTTCTGTTTCATAATTTGTAAAATTTGCTGTTATGAGCAGAAATTCCCTTTTGAATATTGTTATCAATCATGTATTTATTGTTGGTATTTTTGTCTAGATATTCAATCACACTCGTGTAATTTGTCTTAACTTGCTCACTGGCAGATTGCCAAAACCATTCATCCATGGGTCTAACAACATCTGATGTGGGCTTTTCTGGATCCCATGTAATCACAATGTCCTTGGGATATATGATAGAATGTAGTAATCCCCTATACTGTTGGATATGCTTTTTCATAGATTGCATAATCATATCTTTGGCTTGCGGATTTGCAATACAGAACTGTTTAATCAATTGAGCTTGCTTGACTACTATCTCAGGCATATCTGGAGTCCAATAAAAGAACTCAGTTTTGTATAGGTTATGGAATATTTCACCTTGTGAAAAATCTACTGGAGGCGAGTGCATAGCAGACACATCAGAAAAGTAAGCATAATAGTTGCTACCATCTGAGTAGACAAGTGGCTTATCAACCCCTAATATTTGTGCTGTTGTTTTTCCTTTGTCACACAGCTCTAATATATGCTGTTCTTTGAGTTGGGCAACTTGTCTACCTATTCCAGATGGACTTATGTTTGTGCCCATCGGTAACAAATCAAACCAGTTGTCATTGTCTAATAATTCTAATAAAGGTTTTGCAAAATCTTGATATCGTATTTTTGTGCGTGGATCAAGTGTTAACCCATTTAATGTAGGCACTGCTTGATATTTGATTTCACTGTAGATGTTTTTGTTTGACTTGTCATCCTCATTGAATTGATTTACAGTGGGCTCAGGAAATTGCATTACAATTTCATCTAAGAAAATATTGTTGTCAATAAAACTTCGTAGTATGTTTGTGCTGTCTGCACCACCACTAAAGTACAACACCAAGTAGTCATACTGATCCCTTAATTGACTGGCCCTACGTCTATACAACTCAGTTAATGAAGTATCAATTGGGATAGTCCAGTCAATGTTGCTGTAAACATGGTCGTTAAACACCCATTCAACTTCGTAACCAGTCCTATTATTCTCAAGCAGAGCTAGAGTTTTATTAAAAAACTTTTTCCAACCAACTTTGTAGTAACCTAAACGATCACTGTTCATTCATTGCCCTTTTGCCCCACTGCACACGGTTCCATGCACGTTCATGTAGGTAGTATAAAATGCTGTTAACTATTAATGCCGCACCCACTGCACCTACACCTACCCATGGGTTACCACTTACCCACCAACCCACAGCAAAATACTGTGTGGATATTAGTATGCGCCAAGTAATTAGTTTAATGATTGTTCTATTAAAATTCTCAATAAATTTCATTTTGTGCCTTTGCATTGTTTGTAAAACTCAACAAGATCTGGAAATGTCTTTTTAAAGTTAGTTCCACGTCTGCGATCATACTCAGTAAACCAATTATAAAAGTCCTTGCGTCCTTCGGCGACACGACGTTGGTCATATGTCGTCGTTTTCATATAATCAACGACACGTTTAAATTTGTCGTATTCTGCTTGTGTAAATTTGTTAGGTCCAATGTTATCTTCAATGAACTTTAATGAGTCATACATATACGGCATGAATTCATCTTTGGGCAAAATGTTCATATCATATTGTAGGGGCTCTTTAAGATGCGGAGTGTCAAATCTAATACGTGGGAACCCGCTTATATCAGTATCATTGTATTCTTGACTTACAAACTTCTCACGCCATTCTAAAATCTTTTCCAACAAGGATTTGAAATTAGTCACTGTTAAGATATTGAATGTAATCATGAATGTAATGGGTAAATCAGTAGTTGACAAATATGTTGTCAAATTGCGTTCCCATACTGTTAAATCTAAACCAGTTCTAATGTATTCGGCAGGCTTACCCCATGTGTCCATACTGGTAAACAAACTAAAGGATCTAATCTTCTTTTCGTCCAACAATTTCTTTACCTTGTTGGTAAACCGATCAATCAATACAGGCTTTGCACCCAAGTTGCTGTTGATGTTTAATTCAATATGAGGCACGGGATTCTTATCAATTTCTTCAAACAGTCTCCAGGTACTTTGTTGTAGCAATGGCTCCCCACCTGTTATGCGTAAGATGTTCAAAGTTTTGCTAACTTCAGGCCACCAGTCAAACCACGCTTGAACATATGGGTTAGTTTCTTCTTCATAAATCTCAAACCAGTCAATGTCATTACGATGATTCTTGACCATGTCATACGGCCCAAAGTCTTTAATCTCTTTGTAGTATGCACTAGAGTATTTGGGATGGCAGTACCCACATTTGAAATTACATTCATTGCCAAAAGAAATTTCAATGTATTCTGGATTGTGGTTGTCATTCCATTTGCTGTTTTTTATGTCAACAAATCGTTTTGGAGTATAAATTGACGAGTTGCGCTCTTTACGGTCACTAACATAGTCTGTGCCCATTGCTTCAATGCTCCAACAGTATTGGCAACCTGCGGGCTTTTTGCCTGCCAGCATTAACCTACGCTGTTGTTTCTTTTCGTTTGTATTGTGTAACGCACTGGGATTAGTAGCCAGTTCTTCCAAAGGAATTTTATGTGGGGGCGGATGGTAACAACTATGTGTTTGCCCAGTTTGTAAATAGATTGTAGTATGATGCCATTTGGCTAAACAAAACGTAGGACTCAGTTTATCCGTAATTTCATTTATTTTAATAATTCGTTGATTGTCCATACGTAATTTTAACAGATAAAGGTAGCGTTGTCAATAATATTAGTATATAATAAATATCACGAGTATTTAATACAATGTTACCCACCTTCCAAGGTTTTAAAAAACTACCCATACAAGATGTATTTGGCCCAAACGAAGTTAAGCCGTTTGGCGTGCCAATCTTTGCATCTTTGATTGCAAACAAAAATTGGTTTGTAATGACTACGGATCGTGCGCCCACTCAACCACCCAATGAGTTGGACTTGTTTTCAAACTACTCAAGTTATGAAGTTGAACAACTGTGTAATGATCCAAATTCATACTTTATGTTTTCATTACTTTGGGAAGGGTTCAGCTATCAAACTTATGACTTCCACGAACTAATTGCACAGTCTGCAATACGTCATGGCGTTCCTGCTGAAAAAGTATTCTATGTATCCAGCAATTTGCGTGACGAAGAAAACTTTGCCAGTCGAGAGTTTAAGATGCATGTGGTGTCATTTAATTACTTTGCCAGCCAAGTTACCAAATATGCCAACAGTATGTTTACTATTGATCAAACAGTAAACAACATTAGAAATGGCACTCATACATTTTTATCATTAAACAGACGAAAGCGGCCCTTACGGAATTATACAGTTTATAAATTATTTGAGTCAGGTATGGATGTACTATTGAGCTGTGATAAATTGACTCAAGACGATTTTGATTTTAACGGTACTGTATTAGATCAATTGTGTAGTGCATCACCTAAAACAATAGATCAAACAGACTTCACTACCAACTGGGCCTGCGAGCCACCTGAAGCAGCCAACCCTGTTGACTTGTTTCGTAATACTGCTGTGAGTTTAGTCAGCGAAACGCTATTTGATACTTGGAACAACACCAGTTTGTTCTACAGTGAAAAAACATTTAAACCCATGTTGTATAATCATCCTGTGATGATCTTTGGTCAACAAGGACTTAACACATATTTAGAACAAGTAGGATTCAAATCATACAGTAACTACTTTGATTTGAAATTTGAAGATGTAGCAGATCCAAAAACAAGAATTAATCTACAAGTGGTGCTGTTACAGGAAATAGATGCACTATCTCTTGAACAAAAAATAGAATGGTTTCTGCAAGATAGAGAAACCATTGAATATAATAGGCAAGCATTGCTCGCCCAAGATTATAACCGAATCAAACTGGCCCGGCTGCTACAGGATTTTCTTCAATAACAGTTGGGTAGATATACCACTTTTGTAGCTCAGGGCTTCTTGGAGTGGGCCATAACCATTGTTTGCATCTGTTGATCATGTCATCTGGAACACCCGCTTTTTCCATTTCATCATAAGAACTTAGTCTTACACCTGGACTATAAGGTTGCATCATACATGGTTGTGGATGCTCTGGCCAAAATACTTCAGGCTCAGAATTGACATTTGGATAAAGTACATTTCTTGTAGGCAATTTTTTGTAGATAGTTGCTCCACGATCTGGTGTTACAAACCAAATTTTACTTGGAGACTGCCAAATGCTAGCCATGTCTTCTCCTTCTAAGATTGCCTGTAGACGTTGCATATGGTCAATGTATCTTCCATCAGGACCAACCCCGTTTGGAGTATGATCAGGGGTTCCCCGAATTGGGTGTGTAACTGTTCTACTGTGATCATATTGGAAGTAACCTACGATCTCACCATAGTTTTCACTGATCCATGTCTTTTCATACATTTGCCAATCTAATGGTTCTACGTGACTTTCTGTCCAAGTACCATCTGCATTTTTCAAATGCTTGGTATATCCTGCATATCCACCTTGATGAGCAAGATATTCTAAATCGTCACCAATTTTGCAAGTTAATGTTTGGTTTGGAATGTCAAAAAGCCAGTACAAGACTAAGTGTGGTTTCCCATCCCATTGTGGATTATTCGATGCCATTGCATTTTTCCCCTAAAAACATATTTATTTTATATGCATGTTAACATCATAAATGTTGACTTGTCATTAAGTGTGTGCTTAAATAGTGTTATGTTAAGACATCTACAAATTATATTACGAACCTGTTCAACTGTTAACATGCTCAATGATACAGGTTCTGGCAGATACATCAAAGTACCCAAACAACAATTATTAAACCGTTGTGTTAGCAGTCTAATAGACAGTATCAACAATGTACAAGGGCATGAAGTTGAATTAACAGTTTTGGATGATCACAGTACACCTGAAGCTGTTGCAGATATCAAAGCAATTTTGAGTCATTGCAAATTCCCTACCAAGTTTGTTGCTGTTGAGGGTGGAACTGGTAATGGATATACCATGGGACTAGTTTATGAGCATGTTGAAAAATATGCCAAAGACTTGTGGTATCATGTAGAGGATGATTACTTGCATTATCCCGAAGCAATACATGATATGATTGATACCATTGATGACTTTGAACCCAAGTTAAATGCGTTTGTTGCTGTGAATCCACACGATGACGTTTGGCGTTACAAATACGAAATTTATCCAGGATTTGTGCTACATGGTCCATATAGACACTATCGAACAGTAAAGCACACTACCTATACTTGTATGGCCAGCCGAGCATTGTATGACAAGTATCGCAATCATTTCCAAGACGTTGTTACACTCACTACACAAAAAGCAGACTTTGTTGAAAATAAAAGTATCAATTTAGTTTGGGTTAAAGAAGGTGTTGCCCTAGTAAGTCCTATCCCTGGACTAGCATTTCACATTATGGACGAAAGTGGCAAGGATCCATATATTGACATTGACGAACTATGGAACAATGTTCCACAATTATGGAAAGACAGTAATAAGCCCAGCATGGCCATTGTCAGTATCTTTAATGAACGTCATAAGGATCTTGCTGATTTAACATGGTACAACAACAAAGTCAAATACGCAGAAAAACACGGATATCTTGCTGTTGCCAAAACAGACAACTTTAGTCCAGAACAAGTACACTTTGACAAGTTTGTGCATTTATTGGATGTTATGGAAAAGAATCCAGATGTAGATTGGGTTTGGTGGTTAGACAATGATGCTATGATTACTAACTTTGATATCAAAGTAGAAGACCTAGTAGATGCTGACTATCACATTATTATGCCCACAGACATTGCGGCCCTAAACACAGGCAGTTTTATTGTGCGTAATAGCCCACAAGCCAAAGAGTGGTTAAACTTCTTGTTAAGTAAAAAGAAAGAATACAAGGATGACAAGAAGTGGTTTGAGCAACAGGCTGTTATTGACTTCTATCCCAAATTCCAAGACTTGTTTAAAATAATTCCACAACAATGGTTGAATTCTTATGACTACAGAATGTATAATGTAGAGGGGACGGATTTATTAGGACAAGACGGACAATGGTATCCAGGTGACTTTGTTATACATTGGCCAGGACTACCAAATGAAACTCGCGTTAAGTTGGCACAGCAATATCAGCCACTCATAAAAAATACTCCAGGAGAATAAGATGCCTCGCAAAAAGAAAGAAACATGGCCTAAGGTAGTTGTAGGCAACCACCTAACAGTAACTACACATGAAAATGGCAAAACAGAATTAAAGTGGGATGACGAGGCATTGGCCAAAGAAATCCACGAAGCACTTGAAGCATATACATTGAGTCAAAAGAAACCTAATGTAAGAGCCAAGGCCGCAAACAGAACTAAAAAGGTAAAAGCATAATGAAAGTATACGATTGTTTTCCATTCTTTAATGAATTGGATGTCTTAGAATTGAGACTAGAAGAATTATGGGATGTTGTTGATGTATTCATCTTAGCAGAATCCAACATGAGCCATAGTGGCAAGCCTAAAGAATATTTTTACGAAAGTAACAAAGACCGCTTTGCCAAGTATGCTAGTAAAATTCGTCGTGTACAAGTTGATGACATGCCTGATACACAAGACAGTTGGGTACGTGAAAAGTATCAACGTTGGAGTACTATTAAGGGACTAACAGATGTTGCTCCTGAAGACATTATCATGGTCAGTGACGTTGATGAAATCCCACGTGCCGAAGCAGTTGAAATGATTAAAGAAGATGAAAATGCTTGGGCACGTTATATCCTAACTATTCCCATGTTTCAGTATAAAATCAACTACATGAAGATTCATGACATTGTCAAGCAACCAAACATTATGGTATGCCGTGCCAAGTTCTTTACCAACCCACAACAAGAACGTGAATACACTTTTCCATGGGTTAAGAAGCCAGATGATCTAGTGTTTATTGATCATGGTGGTTGGCACTTTACTTACTTTGGTGATAATGACCATGCTATCACAAAGATTAAAAACTTTGCACATACTGAGACTGATACTCCAGAGATGATTGCCAAGCATAACATCGACTACTTTATTGAAAACAAGAGCGGACATCATGGTCCAGATCATCCAGAGCGTTTTGAGTATGTAGTTGTTGATGACTACTATCCTAAAGCAATCTACGAAAACTTAGATAAATGGCAGCACATGATTATTCCTGATGCGGCATTTCATGTAACTGATTTATATAGAGACTGATGTTAGAAAATAATTTAATTAAAACTTGTACTTGCGGAAACGTTTTAGATTTTCAAAAGAAAATTTCTAATGGATTGCCTGTAGTAGAGTGTACCAATTGCGGAGTTATACACCAGGAACTACCTGGTTATGACAAAGAAAAATATTATAGTTTTTATCAAAATGATTACCATGAAGGATTTCAAAAGAACCGTGGTACAATGACCTATGACGAACGGTATGAACATGATGTTAAAGTATCTGAAGCAAGATTAATTGCTTACAAGTATTACATACATCCACCGCAAGTAGGATTAGATATTGGTAGCAGTAATAGTGCATTTGTTCATACTGCAAACAAACAAGGTTATAACTGTATTGGTTTAGAGCCTGGCGAAAACATCGGTGACGATGAAGTTACCATGCGTGGTACTTTAGAAAGTGCTTACTTGATACCTAATCATTATGATTTTGTTACAATGCATGACAGCATTGAACACATGATTGATGTTAACGCATCATTGATGAAAGTGTTTGACTGTTTAAAAAGTAATGGTAGATTAATTATGGATTTGCCAGACTACTTTAACGAAGCAGGCAAACATCATTGGAAGCCAATTGAACACTTGTGGTTCTTTAGTGAAAGACAGTTCGTCGAACTCATTAAAAAGCATGGGTTTGCTTTTGACAAAGTAACTAGACCTATCCCAGGTAAGTTAGTATTTTATGCGAGAAAACGATGACAACATTTAGTCATTCAGGTACTACAGGCGATACATTTAGCAGTTGCGTAATTCCTAAGATTCTAGGTGGCGGTGATTTTTATCTAAGACTACATAACTTAGAAAACATGCTTAGAGAAAAACTAGGATGGGGTCTTGCTCCAGGTGATAGACACAGTGGACGCATGACAGAACATGACTATGAAATCATGCGTGAGTTTATGCTACACCAACCTTATATTAACAGTTTTAATATTTGGAAGGGTGAGCACATTGATTACGAATTAGAAAATGCCGCCATGCATTTAGAAACTAATCGTTTCCCACGTAACTTTCCTAATCAACATGCCAAAGCACAAGGCATCGACATGGACCAGTATTATCAACAACTACAAGTTGAGCCATACATGGAGTGTCGTGAACCACGCAGATTCCCCGGACGTCCAATTGTAATCAATCGTACTCCGCATTATCAAAACGGCAATGAATTGTTAAATCCTGTATGGGTTGATTTGATAGAGCGAGAAAATATCAAAGATCGAGGAGTGTTTGTTGGCATAGAAAGCGAACATGCTTGGTTTGAAGAAACATTTAAAGTTCGTGTGCCACACTATCGTACTCCTGACTTTATGGAACTTGCCCGTGTTATTACTGGCAGTGAATTGTTTGTATGTAGTATGAGTGCGCCTTGTGCTACAGCATTGGCACTAGGACATCCTATGTGGGTTGAAACACGTAAGAACGAACCATTTGAACGTTTAGAAATTAATTACCCTGGACGCACTAACATAAGGTACTTTTAATGAAGATAGCATTAATGTGTGGCGGGCAACCACGCTTTACACAATCCTTTATAATACTACAGCAACAACTTAAAGGGTTTGATGTTGCAGACATGTATATGTGCTTGTGGGCTACTCCTGGGGCGCCTGACAGTGATAGCGCACGACAACAATTAGAAACAATTATCCATCCTAACTATAACCTTAAACAAGTTAAAGTAATGGAGCAACATCCATGGACATTACCACCTCACAAACTGCAACATGATTTTAATGCTGTAGAAAGTTCAGCATGGTGGTACAAACGTCGTCATGGAATGTGGAGCAGTACCAAAGAAGTATTTGACATGATCCCTGACGAGTACGACATGATTATCAAGTTTAGACCTGAGGGTAGATTGGATCGTGAGATTGATGTACGTACCATAGACTTATCCAATGATATGGTATTCCCCAGCAATCATAGAAATGGATTTGCTGATATGAAAATTTGCGATCAGTTCTTGTTTGCCAATCGCAAAGGTATGGAATTTTACGCTGATGTTATTAATCATTTTAATGATTATATTTTAGAAATTTATCCAGACAATTGGGAAGTCAATCCGCATGATTGGGCCAGTGAGCATTTACTGGGTCATCATATGTTGAAAAACAATCGTACACAAACTGTGGGCAACTATCAACACCTGTTACGTGTGGATGGTGTTAGTCCGTTTGATGACAAACATTGGGGTAGATAATGCGGGTAGCTGTGTTAATTTCAGGTGAGCCAAGATTTAGTCGAGAGTTTGATCTTTTCTTAGAAAATCTTACAGGCTACGATGAAATAGATTGGTACTTCTACATGTGGCACAATGCCACATATGCACAAGAAAAGAAACTGATGCCTGAGTCTTGGTACGGGATTGACAGGGAAACTGCTTACAATAAAATACGAGCCAATCTACCAGCTAACCATAACATTGCATATTTAGAACTTGCTGACCAAGATGCTTTTAAATTTCCATATGTAACAGAACGCTTAGGTTGGGGAGTACGACAAGATAATGTGTTCCGTATGTGGTACAGCTGGCTGCGAGTAGATGAACAATGCTCAGACAATTACGACATTGTAATTAAAACTAGGCCAGACATTGCACTAATGCAAGAAGTTAATTTACGAGAATTAAACTTGCAACCAAATGAATTGCTATTGCCCAACAACTATGGTGGTGTGTATAATAATAAACACATATGTGATTTGTTGGCAATATCTAGTAGAAAAAATATTAAAATTTATAATGACATTATAAATTGGGTATCAACATACTACAATGCCGGATGTCCGTTTCATCCAGAGACCATGTTAAGTGTACATTTAGATAACAACAATATTGTCTATCCCAAAGGTAAGTTTGATGTACAATACAGATACTTTGGAAAAAACGGAGACGATTACAACATACAACCAGGAAGGTGGATTTAATGGAATATTTTGCAGATTCAATGAATCAAAAATTTGGGGCACAAGGTCCTGACGTAATTTTAGAAATTGGCAGTAGAGATTTACTAGATGCCATTAAAATGACTGAACTTTGGCCCAATGCTAAAATTTACTCATTTGAACCTAACCCAGAAACATTTCCGGTGTGTGCTAAAAAGGCTGAAGCATATCCTAACATCAATGTATTAAACATGGCTATCTCAGATGTAGATGGTGAAGTAGATTTTTACATTGTAGGTGAAAACGATGGTGGCTCTAGTTTACTAAAACCCATTGATGTTCCATATAGTGATGGTACTGCCAAGGCAGTTAAAGTACAATGCCGCAGGTTGGATACTTGGCTACCACAGCAAGGCATTTACAAAGTGGATGCTATTTGGATTGATGCACAGGGTGTAGAGTACCGAGCACTAAAAAGCATGGGCAGTTTTTTAAAGAGCGTTCAAGTTATGAAAGCAGAAGCTACAGTAACGCCTTACTATGAAGGACAGGGCACCAAGGACGAATTGGAACAGTTCCTTGTCGATGAGGGATTTGAAGTTAGAAACTTTTTGCCTGGTTGGCAACATCCTTATGGTGAGGGTGATTTTAATTTAATTAGGAAGTAACATGAAGTACATAGCACACCGAGGACTGTTTAAAGGTCCGGATAAAGAATTAGAAAACAAGCCTGAACAGATTGAGTTGGCATTGCAATCTGGGTTTGATTGCGAAGTTGATCTTTGGGTTATTAACTCAGAGTTATGGTTAGGGCATGATGCTCCACAATATGCCATAGAACCAAAATTTTTAAACAACTTTGGACTATGGATACATGCAAAGAACTTGGGTGCGTTACGTTATCTAACTGACACAAATCTTAACTTTTTCTGGCATCAGAATGACGACTATGTTATAACCAGCCATAAGTTTATTTGGGCGTTCCCTGAGATGGAATTGACACAGCGTAGTGTTAGACTAATGCCCGAGTGGAAAGACCCAGATCTATTAACTACTGTAAATGATACGTGCTACGCCATTTGTAGCGACTATGTTGAAAAGATTAAACAACTAAGAAGTTAAGCCCAAACACCAAAATCAATTCGATTGTGTTTGTACCAAAATTCCCTGAACGTACAGTTAAAACTGGTTTCAGGGAATTCTATTTTGTTAGCAGTCAAATGCCATGCAAGTAATGTTTCACCATGGTAAGGGCATCCACGGTCATTGTACTGTTTAAAGTAGTCCACAGCATTGCAGTATGTAGTAATTGTGTCAGGTAGTCCAATTGCCAGCAAATCATTTATTGCTCGCCCTGCCATGCCAAATCTACGGTCATTGGGAGTAACTACTGTCAATGGATCTGATTTAAGATAGCCTAAAATAAAATCATAATCAATCATACTGGCCAAGCCTGCATCAGGACGTCCTTTGATTATGAGATCATATTCCTTACCCGACTGTACTCGCATGATATTGGCTTGTTTAATGCCATAGTATGTATACCAAATGTTTACGGGATTACTCCAGGGAGTTAAGTTTAACCCTTCTGGTGCTGTGTATGGAACTTGCGGAGTAATTACAAGTCCAGCAATTTTACAGTTACTGGGCAAGTTAGATTCTAACTTGGCTCTTACCCCTTCATCAGTCCTAGGCCATGTTGGGCTGATTAAATCAGGATGTTCTGTAGAGTCCATGCTCCAAAGATGAAAGTAAAAATCTACATCATGCCCTTCTAAGGTATCTAACATGGTGTTGAAATCCATGTTAAATCTTGGTTGTCCAGAAATTTGTATAGCTATCTTCATATGTAATTGTAACACTTATTTAATTGATAGTCAATTAAGTGCTACTATTTTCTATATTAAGTATGTATTAAATAATAGTACACTAGGAGCAGTTATGGGCGATTTCTTTAAATTAGTAGCGGAGCTAGGCTTTCCCATTGCCGGCGCTTGCGGAGCAGGCTACTTTGTTTTCCTTACACTAAAATTTATTCTAGCTGGTGTTACTAGTAGCGTAAATGGTATGGGCGGCATTATTAAAGGATTAGACAGTCGTGTTGACACGATGACTAACCAATTACAACGTATTGATGTTAAGGTTAGCCACGCACTAGGCTTACAACCAGATTATGATCGCATAGCTCGTGCAGAGCAAGCTGATCAAAGAAAGGACTAATATGTTATACGTAGATTACGATTGGCAAGTCAACGAACATGGGATTACACTGGATGAAACTATTACCTTAAACCAATTGGGTTGGAAATTAGATGATGTGTTCAAGTTAGTAAGAGATGATGGAATTCTACGTCTAGTAAAACTAGATCCAGTAGATAAATTTGTAAGAGGATTAGGACATAGCAATGGACAGTCTAGCTGATTTAATTAACAAATATGGATTCCCTATTGTGGCTGCGGCTGGTATGGGATATTTCATTTACTACGTGTGGACTTGGGTAACCACAGAAATCAAACCCGTTATAGGACAAGCCAATGGAACACTTATTGCTCTTATTGATCGTATTAGGATGCT
>Ga0007805_1000158_pt1 | contig 23600 bp, 33 predicted proteins | sample CryBogCBE24Aug09_FD_71231 | JGI IMG/M metagenome (GOLD analysis project Ga0007805, IMG submission 71231) | Freshwater microbial communities from Crystal Bog, Wisconsin, USA - CBE24Aug09 | ecosystem: Environmental > Aquatic > Freshwater > Lake | place: Crystal Bog, Wisconsin, USA | collected... | reverse complement strand
TTATTATGTGTAGAACCTATATTTGAAAACGGTTTGGTAAAATATGGAAATGTGCCTTATCCAATCGTTCATCAATATGACCGAGTACCAGTTTTAAAGAAGTTTGTCCAAGAGAAATATGGGCAAGAAGATGAATCACAATTATTTATTTACAGGACATAAAATGAACTTTGAACAAGAATACTTGGATGCTTGTGCCAGACCAACCGATATGCATGAGCATTTACCATGGATTTCAGAACTAACTTCTGAGTGTAAACATGCAACTGAACTTGGTGTTGGATATGCACAAAGTACTAGAGGATTTTTAAGGCAAAATGTAGAACTTCATAGTTACGAAATTTCTCCTTATGAGGTTACTACTCAATTTTTTACCGAAGCAAGATCCGCTGGTAGAAATGTTACACTTCATGTTTGTTCTACATTAGAAACTGAAATTGCACCAACAGATATTATGCTTGTAGATAGTTATCATTCATATGAACAAGTCAAAAGTGAATTAGATTTACATGCTGATAAGGTGAGCAAATATATACTATTCCATGATACAGAATTATTTGGTGCACGTGGCCAAGGTGGCGAAGAAGGTGTATGGAAAGCGATTCAAGAATTCTTGGATACTAATCCACAATGGCAATTAGTTGAACGAAGAATAAATTGCAATGGAATGACTTTGATTAAGAGAGTATAATGAAAATTTTTATTACTGGACTAGCAGGATTTTTAGGTAGCCATCTTGCTGATAGGATGATTGAACTTGGACATGAAGTTATTGGTAATGATACCTTGATTGGTGGTTATCGTGATAATGTTCCAAAGAAAGCAAAACTTTTTATCATTGATTGTTGTGATAATGAAAAGATGACCTATGCCATGGAAGGTTGTGATATTGTTATTCATACTGCTGCAACGGCACATGAAGGACTGTCTGTATTCTCTCCTAGTTTCATTACACGAAATATTTTTGAAGCAAGTGTATCAACCATTTCTGCCGCAATTCAAAATAAAGTAAAACGATTTGTGTATTGCACATCCATGGCACGATATGGCGACCAAAAGGCACCATTCCATGAAAAAATGACTCCTAGACCTGTAGATCCGTATGGCATCGCTAAAGTTGCTGGTGAAGAAGTATTAAAAGCTCTTTGTGAAACTCATGGTATGGAATGGAATATTGCTGTGCCACATAATATTGTTGGTCCTCGTCAGCGTTATGATGATCCGTTCCGTAATGTTATGAGTATTATGATTAATCGTAATCTGCAAAGTAAACCTGCAATCATTTATGGTGATGGTAAACAAACTCGTTGTTTTTCTTATGTTAGTGACTGTATTAATTGTTTAGAAAAAATGGCATTAGATCCAAACATCAAGAGTGAAGTTATTAATATTGGACCAGACGAAGGTACAATTACTGTTGCTGAGTTGGCTGCTTTGGTGAATAAAGAGTGTGATATGAGAAAAGATAACACATGGCCACCAATTCATATGCCTGACCGGCCAAGAGAAGTTAAACATGCTTCTTGTTCAGCAGATAAAGCTCGTAAATTATTAAATTATGAAACAAAAACCGATTTAAGAAAAGCAATTCAAGAAACTGTTGCATATGTTAAGAAGAAAGGACCTAAACCTTTCGACTATACATATCCATTGGAAATTGTATCCGATAAAACACCTAAAACATGGAAAGATAGGTTAATGTAATGAGTTTAGTTGATATTATGATTAAGTATAATATTCGTAATGATACACATTATGAATTTGGTACAGATAAAGAATTTAACCACAAGTATTGTAGTGGTTTCTATGATGAAGCTCTTTTACCATATCAAGATAAAAATATTCGTTTATTAGAATTAGGAATTCATCGTGGTGGAAGTATGGCACTTTGGCATCATTACTTTCCTAATGCTGACCTCTACGGTGTAGACCCATATGATTTTGGTGCAAAAGCAAATTGTGAGCCTTATCCACGAGTTAAGATAATTTACGCTGACGGATACAGAAAAGAGTTTGCTGATTCTTTACCTAATTTTGATATTATCATTGATGATGGTCCACACACCAAAGAAAGTCACTTACAATCTTTGACTTTATATCTTGCAAAATTAAATCAAGGTGGTATGTTTATTATTGAAGATATTGGTCAAATGGAATGGACAGAAGATTATAGAACTTTAGTTCCACCTAATATGGTTTGTGGTGTTGTTGACCTCAGAGAACCTTCAAATATGACCGATAGTATTATCTTTTGGGTAAAATATGCCTGATATTTCTTTTTGCCATCTTGCCTCAGCAGGCAAAAAAGTTTCTACTGAAAAAGTTGTAGAACAAGTCCGTAAACACCATCCTGATTCCTATTATATGTTATTGTCGGATGCAGCAGATGATTTATCTGATATTGCTGAAAAATATAACTGTGATTACATTCGTTCAGTTTCTAAATTAGGTTATCCAAGTTATGATGCCGACAAAACATTAGAATGGTTGGATAGATTTAGAGCTGCTTGCCAACAAGCACCAACATCACATATAATGATGATGGAAGATGATGTTTGGATTAAAAAGCCAATCACAGTTGATTCTACTTGGGAAATGGCAGGACATGATATCAAAATTGGTAATATAATTCCTGATGATATCATAGGTAGTATAACAGATTTCTCTGGAAAGAAACCAATCACAAATCAATATGGTTGTGGTGGTGGTTCAATATTTAAAGTATCAACATTCTTAGAGAACTATGATAAAGTAACCGAATGGTTTAAAAAGAATCATGATTGGTTTCAGATTCACTATCAGCCATTAGGATTCATGGATTGTTATATGGTAGTTTATTATATGTTGTGTGGAAAAGATTATAGTGTTAATCCTTATTTGACGGATACACACCACCATAAGAATGATGGATATGATTATGATGATTTTGTTATGAGTCAGCCAATCCACATTGAAATTGTTAATAATTATAAAAGGTATTATTGGGTATGAGTGAAATTAGCATCGTAACGGCCTTCTTTGATATTGGTCGTGGTGAATGGACACCAGATAAAAATCTTCCACACTATCTACAACGAACAACTGAAACATATTTAAAACGATTTGGTCATATGGCCAAACTTGAAAATGAAATGACCATATTCACATCAAGTGATATGGTAGATAAAATTAAAGAATTAAGAGAAGATAGACCAACTGATATTATCACGATGGACTTTAAAGAGTCTTTTGGTGTTTTTCGTGAAATGGTTTCTAAAGTTCAAAAGAATCCAGAATATCAAGCAAAAATAAATCCCATGCAAGTACGCAATCCAGAATATTGGAATGCTGATTATGTTATCGTAAACGCACTAAAATCTAGTTTTGTTGTTGAGGCTATTAGACGAAACACAATTAATAATGATTTAATTGCGTGGCTCGATTTTGGTTATTGTCGTGATGAAGTAACTCTAAATGGTGTTCAGACTTGGAGTTATCCATTTAATAAAGATAAAATCCATTTATTCAATATTAAAGATTGGCAAGAAGGCACTATCATTCAAGATGTTATTGCCAACAACGATGTACATATTACAGGTCCAATGATTGTTGCAAGCAAAGAAAATTGGCCAACATTACAAAAGTTGGTTGCTCATAGTATGGATGAATTAATTAAAAACGGTTTGGTTGATGATGACCAGACTTTATTATTGATGTCTTACTTGTTGAAACCGGAATTATTTGAATTACATCCAGTTTCTTCTAATGATTGGTTTGTTGCTTTTAAGGAATTTAGCGAATGAAAATTTATGTAAGTGGAACTGCCAACTTAGGTGATTTTTTAAATGCCATGCCTGTTCTATCAGGTGTTACTAAGTCATATGGTAAATATTCTTTAATCATCAAAGGTTCGATGAAGAAATTTAAAGGCATTAAAGAATTCTTAATGTTTCAAGATTTATTTACCGATGTTGAATTTGATGATGATATTATTCCCTATGGTGATATGATTCAATTGAGTTCGTGGCCAAGTCGTGAAACTAAAGGTGATCCTGATAGACCAATTGAAACTTGCCGTTATGAAAATTGGTTAAGGGACAAATACGATTTAATGTTTGAAGTCGATGATAAATTTGTTGTATTAACACCAGAAATGGATATTGAAATTAAAGATGCCTATTATGTTGGTGATAGATGGACAGTTGGTGAAATTGATACTCGTAGAGAAACTCATGTATTATCACACCTAAAAGATTGTGAGTTTATTAATTTCGATAATGATATGTTGACCAATGCTTACATCATTAAGAATCTAAAGAAACCATTTATCACCAATTTTACTGGTGTTGGTATGCTGGCAGACCTCTGTAATGTTCCACTTTATTGTGTATGGAAAGCAGAAGATTGGAAACCTGAGTTCCGTGTAGGTGATAATGTATCTTGGGACGATGGTAAGGATATCAATAAAGTATTTGAAAAACATTTCTATTTGAACCGTAAAGCAAAACTAGTTCATGCTAAAGAATTAGAGGCACTACTTTGATTATTAATATTGAACCTGGTACTTTTGGTGGACCATTACGCAATGGTGATTTACTTGGTGTCTGTAATGTATTGGAACATATTAGAAAAACCAATAATAATCCACAGATTCGGTTTCATTTAAAACCAGCAGCAATAAGCTCTGAGAAATATGTACAGGAATTTTATACATTTCTTTTATTGGTAACTAATTACTTTTCCGATTTCGAAGGACAAGAAACTCTGCCATGGCGTAGAGTGAATGTTTGGGACTTTAGAGATATCTCTGGAGATTTAGTAACAGTTCCAAACAAATTAGAAATGGAAAAGAAGATTGTTATTTTTCCATTGTTTGATGCGCCTTATAATACCTACAGAAATTGGCCACCAAAATTATTAGAAACTCTTTGTAACAAATATAATACTCCAGAATATAAAGATTACAAAAAACTTATTTGTGTTAGTAAATATCCATTTGGTCATGAAGAATTGATTCCAATTGATTTTGAATATAGTTTTGGTTTCATGGAAAATATCAACCACATTATGACTGCCGAAATCTTCATTGGTGGTGATACAGGAACAACACATTTTGCATTTTCGCTTGACCGTGGACCTAAAGACCTGATATACTATAATTCCAGTCGAGGTTTAATCCATACTCTACCTTTTTACTTACTTGAAGGTAAAGGTAAAATGTCCACTTATTGGATGGACTTTGAAGGAACCAAGTTTTAAATCCAACAATTTTGGCACTATGTATCTAAGCCAATCTTTCCACAGTTTCACCATATTAACTTAAAAGTTGTATAAATAAGGTGTCCGGCAACCAAAGTGTGTTGCAAGTCTAGAAGGAAATTCATGCTATCATTTAAATCATTCTTAAAAGAAGAAGCCGAACAGAGTTCGGAGTTGAAACATATTCATCATGCTGAAGATAGACCGTTGATGCATGGCCACGAAGGTTTTGAACATGCTCATGCAGCTTTGATGAAAGCTCATGCTCATATGACTGGTGGTCATAAAAATACCAATCTGACCATGAAATATGATGGTTCTCCATCGATTGTTTTTGGTCATCATCCTAAGAATGGTAAATTCTTTGTGGCCACAAAATCTGCCTTCAACAAGAATCCAAAAATCAATCATACTGAAGCGGACATTGATAGAAATCATGGCCACGCTCCAGGTCTAGCACACACACTCAAACACGCACTGAAACATCTACCTAAAGTTACACCTAAACATGGCGTATTTCAAGGTGACTTAATGCACCATGCTGATACCAAACACCTACACGAAAGTTATATCGTTGAGGCTAAAGGTGATGTTTCTTTTACTCCAAATACAATCACATATACCGCCAAAGGTAAAGAAGCAGAAAAGATTAAAAAGTCTAAAGTTGGTGTGGTAGTACACCACGAATATGACCATGAAATGAAACATGCTTCACCCCATGTTGATGTAAGTAAATTTAAAGAACATCCAGATGTACATATCCATGGTGCTGAACATGATACAAGTAAAGTAAAACATACTGCTGAACGTGAAAAAGAATTCCACAAACATATGAATGCCGCTAAAGATATTCATGATACTCATGGTCATAAAATGTACAATGCCGTTCATCAAAAACATAGCGGAGAACACGGACACCTTGCCACATACATAAACAAGACAGTAAGACACGATGAAGTTCCAAGTGTTAAAGGTTTTAAAGAACATTTACATGGTGAACACGAAAAGATGGCTGCCAAGGTCAAAACAGATAAAAGTAAAGAAGAAAAACGTAACGAAGGTAAACACCAAATTTCTCATGTTGAAAAACATAAAGAACATTATGGTAACCTATTCTCAATGCACCATCATTTACACCAAGCCAAAAATACTTTGGTAAAGTCTTTAGAAACACACGAAGGACATTATCAACATCACATTGGTGGTAAAAAATCTAAACCAGAAGGTTTTGTTGTTCACCACGATAATCAACCAACCAAATTGGTTAATCGTGCAGAATTTGCTAAACAGAATTTATTGAAAGTCAGGAAATGAAATCATTTTTAGGTTTTTTAAAAGAAGAAATTAAAAAAGGTCATCATTCTTTTTATCATCCTACTAAAGGCATGTATAAATTGACGCATGATGCCGATAAGAATGTTTATCATTTACATAATAAATTTGGTGAATTGACCAATACAATTTCTGGTCATTTAACACCACATGAAGTTGCTCAAGAACTAAAAAAGGATCACGATATGATTCTAGTGGATAAGTTACATGAGGAATATTTGGAAGAATTGGCCAAAAAACCAGCAATGTCTGATGAAGAAAAAGCCAAACATGAAGGTGCTAAGAAAGCATCTCATGCTATCAATCCACACCGTGGTGGTTACAATGAAACTCAATTGGCAAAACATCTGAATGGTGGTAAGTATATTGACCATGAACATGAAACACAAGATAAGTATCATAAATCTCATTTAGCTGCTCACGATAAGAAATATGGTACACATGAAGTAAAAACTCAGGAAGATAGAGCAAAAGAACAATCTAGAGTTTTTCATGAACACGCCAAGAAAAAAGGTTATGAAGGTGTACATGAAGTTCACCTAACACCTAAACCAGGTGATATCGAGAAGAAAACAGGAATCAAAGCTTCACAACAAGAAAATCCATCTGATATTGCTGTTAAATTCCATAAAAAGCCAGCTTCAGCCAAACATCATTATCTCGGTTTGTCTGCCAAGTCAAGTAAAACTAAAGCCATTGGTTTCCACAATGGTGGTACACAAGAACTTGGTCATTTCTTAACGAAACATTTAGGACATTAAAATGAGCGAATACGATATTCACGGTCATGTAGAAAAACGTCACCAAGAGTTCATGAAAAAGCATAATCTTGGTACAGTTAAAGCAAAAGCTCAGAGAGCTGTTAATGGACCAAAGCATTTGGATGCAGAAAAAAAAGTTGAAAATCCAGAATATAGAAATAATGAACTGTATCATAAAGCAAGTGAACATGCTCGGCAAATTAATAAAGAGGTGAGAGATAAACTTCATAAAGGTTATTCTCATATGTCCAAGAGTCATCCTGAAGAATTAAAGCATCATATCCTACACACATACATAAAAGGAAATGCAGAACATGCATTACCTTATGTTAAAGTTCATGGTTCCGGTGGCCACGATAAGAAAGCTCATGCTCACGCTACTGATCCATCAGATAATGAAATGTATCATAAGATTAGAAATGCCCACCACTTATCTTTCCATAAAGGTGGCGAATCTCTAATTCATGTTCATGCACATGAAAGTGAACATAGTAAAGGTCATCGTGTATTTGGTTTACAAGTAAAACACAATAATGGTCCTTTAACAAATATGAAGATTGGCGCAACACCATAACATGAAATCATTTTTAGAAATCCTCAAAGAAGAAGAATCATCTGGTAAACACCATGTGATGACCTTTGGTCGCATGAATCCTCCTACCACAGGTCACTTGAAATTAATTGATAAAGTTAAAGAAGTATCTAAAAAACATAACGCTAAACATTCTGTTGTAGTTTCACATTCACAGGATGCCAAAAAGAATCCATTAAGTGGTGCACAAAAAGTAAAACACTTAAAACGGTATTCTCCAGACACACATTTTGAAAAAACATCAAAAGAACATCCAACAATTCTACACCATGCAGCTGAATTACACAAGAAAGGTGTAAGTCACCTTCATGTTGTGGTTGGTTCTGATCGTGTTAAAGAAATGCACCATTTATTACACAAATATAATGGCGTTGAAGCTGGCCATGGTAAATATCACTTTAAAAAGATTACTGTTCACTCAGCGGGACATCGTGATCCTGATGCGGAGGGCGCAGAGGGAATGTCTGGAACTAAGATGAGACACCATGCTCAGTCAGGCAATTTTAAAGAGTTCCGTAAGGGTGTTCCATCTCATGTTTCAGATGAACATGCAAAAGAACTAATGCACCATGTTCGTAAAGGAATGGGTATACATGAATCTGTGGATCATGGTCGTTTCCATGCCATCTTTGTGACTGGTGGTCCCGGTTCTGGTAAAGATATCATCATTCGTGAAGCCATTGCTGAATCTCAGATTGTAGAATTGAATTTTATTCAGGCTCAAGATTACTTGGGTGATAAACAAAAACTATCTGAAAAAACCAATGATTTCCGTAGAGAAGCTATTCGTAACCGTGGTCCATTGATTATTAATGGTCCAGCTGATGATAAAGATAGAATTTCACATATCAAAGAAGAATTGGAAAGTCTTGGATATGATACTATGATGATTTTTGTGAATACTACCGATGAAGTAAGTAAAGAGCGTAATTCTCTGTTGTCCAGAATGATGGTAGAATCCGTCAGACAGGACAAATGGTCTAAATCACAGAGAAATACTAAATATTTCACCGAATCATTTAAAAATTTTATTGTTTTCGATAATACGGGTGATATCCGTACTAAACAATATGATATTCATGAAGTATATGAAAACACTAAAGTTTTTCTTGATTCAAATACTGTAAACGAAACGGCTGAAGATTGGTTGAATCGTAAATTTAAAATTGAGGAAGAAAATAATGTTAAAACGAATAATCGGTTTCTTAAAATCGCCAAAAACTACTCCAGTCCAAGAGCCAAAGGACCAGACGATATCAAGCCAGACAATTCAGGAACCATCGTTCCCGCTGGACAAGACCAAGTTAAAGGTAACACCGGCGCCAGAAAAGACATCTTCAACAAAGGCGGCTCGGGCGGTGCGTGGCACGCAGCCTACAGCTTCGAAGAAAACCAGCCAATCACGAAAGTCTACAACAAAGCCAAAGAAAGCAACTTCCAGCAAGACAAAGACAAAGTAAAATTAAAGAAGCGTGGCTTCGATAAGTCTGGAAAAGAATCTGCTTTAGGTAGACCTGATGGTTTGGGTTCTACATGGGACACAAGAACAAATGGTTCAGGTCTAACTGGTGGTATGGGTTTAGGTAACCAGACTTATAGTGAAAGTGAAGAATATAGTAACGCAAATCCTGCTAGCACAGCAATGCCGGCAGGTATCACACCAAATCCATTAGGAGATAGTGCTTATACTGCTCCAAAGAAAGAATTTAAGAAATTTAGAAAGACCATTAAAGAATATAACGGCTTTCAAAATGATGTTGAATCCGGTCTAGGTGGTACACTAGGTGGTGCCGACAACAAAGAGGGCATGGATACCTATAAAGACCCTAACAGAAATATTGGTATTGAAATAATTAAAAAGAAGAAAAAGAACAAATAACGGAGACTAAAAATGTTCACAAAAAGTAAAATTACCCAATCCATGATTGATGCTGTTAATAGCGTTATTTCTGAAGGAAAAGAAAAATTGTTGTTGGAACCAGAACTCGATGAAACTGGTTTTCATAAGGCTGCTCATGCTGCTAAGAAAGCAAATCAAACACACTTTGAATTTCAAGGTAAAAAATATCCTGTTACTGCAAAGTCTCATGCAGAAGCAGTTGCAATGGAAGAAAAATCTGAAAAAGTACACACACCAACAGGCATGAAAGTATATGGTCATCGTTATGGTAATGCTGCTAAAGCACATCGTGACCAAACTAAACATGAGTTAGATAAAATGAAAGGTCCTAAAGAGAAAGACCTTAAAGAAGAAGGTGACTGTGTAACTAAGCCAGAAGCAAAAGATATTGCTAAAAAAGAAGTAAAAGGTCATGAGAAAAAGATGCACCATGCAGAAGAAATGACTTTGGCACATAAGTGGAAAGAAAAAGCAAAAGCAAAGATTAAAGAAAACAAAGGTAGTGGTCCACAAGAAACTTTCACCGACAATAACATGGGTGAAGAAGTTCGTAAGTCTGATGTTCCTGCTTATCTCCGTAAGCAAAAAGGTGAAAAGCCATTGACTGTTGCTGATGTTAAAGGTCCTAAAAAAGATACAATTTCACATCCAGAGAATCTTGCTAAAGCACGCAATGAGTGGAAAGAAGAAGTTGAATTGACTGAAGCAGAAGTTACTACACCTGCAGCACAACCAAATGAAGTTACTACAGATATGATTCGTGGTCGTGTAAAAGGTGGAAATGCAAATGAATTTAAATCTTATAAATTACAGTTGAAAACTGATGGTGAGATGAAAGCTCCTGCCGTAAAAGATGCTGAAGAAACTACTGCACGTAAGTCTATCAAAGCAAAAGAACCCCATGTTAATCTTCCTAATCTTAAAGTTGAAGAAGCTACAGAAGTTGAACTTGACCAAATGATCAACGAAGTTCTTTCTAAAGATGCTGATGCTGGTGATTGGATTCATGATTTCATACATTCTAAAAATCCTAAGTTTGCTGGTAAATCTAAAGCTGAACGTAAGAAAATGGCTTTAGGTGCTTATTATGGTAAAAAGAATGAAGAAGCTGACGAGGGTTCATGGCATAAAGAAACACCATGGAAGAAATCTCCTGCTACTGTAACAGACAAATCTGGTGCTAAACATACACCAATGAGTCGTGCAAAAGACTTAGCTCGTTCCGCTTTCAAAAAGTTACAAAAAGAAACAATGATGGGTAAGATTTCTAACTAAGAGAATACCATGGCAAAAAAATTAAAAGACATAGTTAAGAAGAATCCTGAACCGGCTAGAGGTACAAATTATGTAAACCCTAGCCAGTTAGGCCAGTATTCAGCCACAAATCAAGTTGCTGAAGATGGTTCTTTATCTCAATATTTAAAAGCCAAAGGTATCAATCCTAACTTTGTATCTAAAGCTACAAAAATTTCTCATGCTAAATCCAACACATTCAAGAAATGGCGCATGGATCATAAGTTTGAAGAAGTTGAATATGTAAGTGAAGATGCTCTGTTGGATCGTTATCTGTCTGCACATGGTATCAATCCTAAGTTTGCTACTAAAGATGTTAAGATTTCTCATTCTAAATCCAAACAATTTTTGATTTGGAAACAGCATCATATGCAAGAAGATGCAAAACCAGAACAGACTATCGGTAAAACATTGAGTAAAACTCCAATGCCTGGTACCACACCAACTCATGTTAGGCAGAGTAAAATTGCTCACGATAAAGCCAAGAACAGAGAAATCTTTCCTGAATCCAAAACTATCCAAGGTACAGCTTTAGATAAGTTCCGTCAAGATGCAGCAGAACGTGCCAAGAAACATGCAGAGATTGAAAAAAAACAATCTAAGACTGGTGAAGGCATGACTTTCGCTATTGACCGTTTAGAGAAATCTTTGAATAAAAAAGAAAATGTGGTCGAACATGGTGATCCATGGGAAAGAGACCAACATGGAAAGTCTATTGGATGGAAAGCTAAAGAAGATGATAGAGATATTAAAGCGATGCGAGCTGATGTTAAGAAATATCCACATGGTAATCCAAACATTAAAATAATGAAAGCATCTGATGTAGTTAAATCTGTTCATAAAACTATGGATAAAATTTTATCCAAAGAAGAAGTTGAACAGATTGATGAAATCTCAAAATCAACATTGGCTTCTTATAAAGACAAATCTACAGCCAGTCTTAAAAATGCTCAGGCAAACCGTGATGCTGCCGAACCAGGTAAACATATGTCCAAGGGTTTTGCTGATTTACATAAGAAATCTGATGAAATTGCAAAGAAGCGTGTTAAAGGACTCAAAGGTTATTTACAACGTAAAGTTGGCATGAAACCAGTATCCGAAGATAATTTTGCTGATCCTAATGCTGCCACACAGTCTCCATTTGATGGCGCCAATAATACAGATGATACCCATGATATTCTACCAAGAAAACGTGGTATGTCCAAAACATTAAAGACGATAAAATCTGTATGTAAGCCCGTCAAAGAAGAAACCTACGATTGGGAAAAAGATGATAAAAATCAAACATCTCCTGGTAAGCCTAGCGGAAAAAATCCAAAGTTGAGTAAGGAAGATCCAAATGCTTTACCTGATGGTGAACCAAAAGCCAGAGCAGTAATGTCTGGTGGAACTACTATGACTGGTGAGAAGCGTGATACCGTGGAGATTGATCCACAAATGAAATCAAGACCAGATTTGAATGGCAACAAAAAAGATGATGGTACGGTCAACAAAAAAGTAGAAAACAAATAAGATAAATAGTACTATAACCAAAGGCTCATCAAGGAGAAAATAATGCCAACATGGGGAAATACAGATAATCACAATCAGAAACCTAAATGGGATCGTGAGCGTGAAGTAAGACAAACCGTAACCGCAACTACTGCCAATACCACTGCTATTGGTAATACCGTTATTACTTTAACAGTTTATGATGGTGGACCAAACAGCGCTGCTAACTTGGGTATTGTAGCAGGTCAATCCGTTTATTTTGTTTCCGGTACAGCCGGTAACGGATATCCAGGATTCTTTGCTTCTAACACACAAGTTGCTTCCGTTAGTGGTAACAATGTTGTATTGACTAATGCTTCATTCAATACTACTCCTGCTGGAGCTACTGTTACATTTGATACCGCCATTTCTTACAACACAAATAAACCAGGTGATACGACTTATAACAACGATACCGTATTGGTGACTGCAACTCGTTTGGCTAATGCAGTATATGCTGGTGTAGCCAATGGTACAAACCAGTTTAATCTAGGTTCTGTTCCACATGCCGGTTGGGTTCGTACAAGAACATTTACTGGCGGTCGTGCTGGTCGTGTTCAAAATGAAGTTTTGGTTGCTCTTGCTAATCCAACTGCAGCTAATACATTGTCTGGTAACACAAGTAACTCTGGCACATATTTCGCTGGCGTTTAATACTTAATTAACGGAGATGGCCTAGGCTGTCTCCGTTTTTTCATCATGTAAAAAGAATAATAATAATGTTTGATGAATTGAATGAAGAAAATTTTATGATATATGCAATGAAGTCATACACTTCACCACATTGCGTAATGTCGGAATTCGAAGGCGATATTAAAAGAACCAAATATCTCAAGCGATTGTTTCGTAGATATAAGGTTACTAAAGTAGTAAAAGAACGATTGATATTAAATCATATCATTCTATTGAATAATGTTTTTGGTCCCGAAGTAACGGCAAGAATTTTATTCTATAGAATTGACGAGAGAGATTATGATATATTAAAAACATTTTTGTTGTATTTAAATATACTACCAAAAATAGTTAAAGGTATCAGAGGTAAAACACTAATTACGGATGATATTCCCGTAGATATGAATATCGCAGAGATATTGAGACAAATATGAAAACATTTAAACAATTTTCAGAAGCAGTTAAGAAACCCACAGGCGATTTAAAGAAAGCCTGCTGGACTGGATATACTGCCGTTGGCACAAAAGAAAAGAATGGTCGAACTGTTCCAAATTGTGTACCAGTCAAAGAATCTAAAGATGATGATGTCGGTGAAATGATTAAAGATAAATTGCGTATCATTATTCACAATGCTGAAAAGATGCACGAAGAATTAAAAGATACTGATGATTTACCTGAGTGGGTTAAATCTAAAATTACTTTGGCACAAGACTATGTTTCAACTGCATACGATTATACTTGTGGTACTCATGACTTAGATGAAGAAACCGAAGAAATCTTTGGTATATTCGAAGAACTGCTCGGTGAGGCTGCATTAGAATACGAATTGGATCCTGAACTTGTTTGGGAAAATTTATCCGATGAGGAATTTACTGAATTTTATGAAACTGCTGCATGGCAACGTAAAGAAGGCAAATCTGAAAAAGGTGGTTTAAATCGTAAAGGTATTGCTTCTTATCGTAAAGAACATCCTGGTTCAAAACTATCAATGGCAGTTACAACAAAGCCATCAAAGTTAAAAAAAGGTAGTAAGGCAGCAAAACGTAGAAAATCATTCTGTGCTCGTATGAGTGGTATGAAGAAAAGATTAACTTCAGCAAAAACAGCCAGAGATCCGGATTCTCGTATCAATAAATCTTTAAGAAAGTGGAATTGCTAATGAAAACTTTTAAAGAATTAAGAGAGAAGTGCTGGTCTGGTTATAAAAGAGTTCCTGGTACAAAAGAATATTCAAAAGATTCTTGTGTAAAAGAAGATGGTATGGGTGGTGGCGCAATGTCTGCTGGACCAACTAATGTGGTTGGCGGCGGTGCAATCGCTGGTTCTGGTGGCAAAGGTGGTGAACCTGGTGTTGATTTAAGAAAGAGGAAGAAGGCACACAATCCTGTGATGATGGGTATGGCACACAGAAAGCCTCCTAAAATCTAATGTGGTTTTTATCTTTTCTTCCCGACTGGTTATTAACATGGTTTATCCATGGTGTAGTAATTGTTGGTTTGTTTCTGACTTTTGGTGGTGCTTTACTTAAATATGTTCCTATTATTAATTCTTATGCAGTTGTTGCCAAACAAATTGGTATCATACTATTAATTGGTGGTATTTGGTTTGAAGGTGGACTTGATGTTGAAATGATGTATCGTGCTAAAGTTGCTGATTTACAAGCAAAAGTTAAAGTGGCAGAACAACAATCAAAAGAAGCTAATGCAAATATTGACCAAAAAGTGGCTGAGAAAGTTAAGAATATTAAGGATAATGTAAATGTTAATGCCAAGGGTATTGAAGCGAATCGTACTAGTATTAATGCTGAGTGTAAGTTGTCTGATACAGCTTGGATGCTCTACAACCGTGCCAGTCAAAATGGCGTGGCCGGAAGCACCAAGTAGTCTAACTGAACCTGCTGAAAATTTAGATCCTTTACCGGCCGACAAGAAAACTCTTGCCGACCTAATTCAAAATGCCAATGAAAACTTTGGCAAGTATTACCAATTAAAAGAGAAGTATGAAGCATGGCAAGATTGGTACAATACACAAAAACAAATCTATGAAAGTGTAAAATGAAAAAACTAATTATTAGTTGTGTTATCGTATTTCTTTCTGGTTGCTCTTTATTGATTGGACCATACGACACCAATGAATATCTTTTGGTCACTAAGGTGAGAACAACTGCTGAATTAACCAATTGTGATAATCCAATCCAATCGGCCACCAGTATTGAAAGTTTATATGTTAATGTTACCGAATTTAAGAATTTCTCACAATATCTTCCTATGAATAAGGCAACGATTGACTTGAGCAATAAACTATACACATTAGTAGATGAATTACACAAGAAAGAGTCTTTTAGCCCTGCCTATTGCAAGATTAAACTAAATATGATAGCGAAATCGGCAGAACAAATACAACAAGTCGTAGGGAGTAAACCAAGATGAGCGCATTAGTAAATTTAGCACAACAAGCACAAGAAATACAACAACAATACCAGTCTGGTCAAATATCACCAGCTGAATTTAAAGAACTCTGTGAAGATTTAAAAGTTGTTGGTCAAATTGCTGATGATGCAGCAGATTTTGAGATGGACCAACAATATCGTGCTTTTATTTTAGGTGTATTACAAGTTGCATCAGCAGTATACTAATAGGTGAATCATGGAATTAACATTAGACCAACTCAAACAATTTCTACCAAAAAATCCATATGTGGATCATTGGTATGGTGTATTGGCACAATTGTTACCTGATTATGATATTAATACACCACAACGTATTGCATCTTTCTTAGCACAATGCGCTCACGAATCTGCTGAGTTTACTGCTTTGAAAGAGAACTTAAATTATAAAGCACCTACATTGCGTAAGGTGTTTGGTAAGTATTTCCCAACCGATGAATTGGCTAATCAATATGCAAATATGCCCAATAAACAAGAGGCAATCGCAAATCGTGTATACGCCAATCGTATGGGTAATGGTGATGAAGCGTCTGGTGATGGTTTCCGTTATTGTGGTCGTGGATTAATTCAATTGACTGGCAAAGATAACTATTCTTGGTTTGCCGCATCAATTAGTATTTCTCCTGATGAAGCATCCGAATATCTACAAACATTTGAAGGTGCCGCACAATCCGCTTGTTGGTTTTGGGAAAACAACAATTTAAATGCTTTTGCTGATGCAGGTGATTTTGAAGGTATGACCAGACGTATTAATGGCGGCACTTTAGGTCTTGATGACCGTAAAGCACATTATCAACGTGCTATGCAAATTCTTGGATCCGCATAATGCACGACCATAAATTAATTAAATATATGGCAATTTTGGTAGTATTACCATTGGCATTAGCTTATTGTAGTGGTGATAGATTCCGTTATCCTTGCCAAGACCCAGCAAATTGGGAAAAAGATATTTGTAAGTTGCCACTTTGTGATGTTACACGAACTTGTCCAGAATTAATTTTTAAAGGACATGACCCAAGAACAGGACAAAATACTGGTACACCTGCACCATCTATGTCGGCACCAGCACCAACAGGAGTAAATTGTAAATGAGTTTTTTAGACGCATTCACTTCTACTAAAGAAGAAACGGCACAACATATCATATACACAGAAGAGCAGTTAATGGCTCGTCTGAAGTTCTTCATTGGTGTTTGCCTTTCGCTCACATTAACTGGTATTGTATTTGTGGTATTGTATTCTTTGATTTTTGTAACACAACCATTAAATGCCATTTCTCCAATCGACCAGAAGTTTTTTGAGTTGATTGTACCTATTGCCACATTCTTAACGGGTACTCTATCTGGTATCATGTTGGCTGGTAATGATAAAGACGCACAGAAGATGGCTCTACAGGCAGCAACAAGACCAACCACACCTTCTCCAATGTCTCCAATGATGCCAGGTCAAATGGGTTCACCAATGATGACGCCATCACCTTTTGGAAATACAATGGCGCCACCTTCATCTTATACTGGTGGTCCAACAACATATCAACAACCACAACAATTTGCACCAGCACCAATGCCACCTTTTGTTCCAGGCATTGTAATGAGTTCAACCGGCAAACCAATGCCAATTCAACCACCACAACCGGAGTTATAAATGAAAAAATCACTATTAATCGTTTTGGCAACATTAATCACTTCTTCCGCTTTTGCTGAAGGTATTATGGAAAAAGCCTGTGTTAAAAACGAAAAAACTGGCAAAGATGTTTGCAAAAACATTAAAGTACATAAGAAGTTGGAAGTAACTCCAGTTGCACCAGCACCAAAGAAAAAATAAAATGGTAGAAGAATTATCGGAAATCAAGGTCGATGTTGGTGTTTTAAAAACACAAGTATTGACTTTATCTGCCATTTGTAATAAACTAGATACAGTTATAGAAAAACTGGTGGATCAACACGACCGGCATATTGCCAAGGTATATACCGATATGGACCAAAGAAGAAAAGAAACTGATGATGATATCGGTGAACTACATGAACGTATTGATACCGTTTTAGAAAAGGTTTCAGATACCGAATTGCGTATTATGAATGAAATTAAAGGTCTCCGTGAATGTATGTTGAAACACAACAAAGAAGAAAAGGACCAGTTGGATAAGTTACTACAATGGAAATGGATGATTGCTGGTGGTATTCTTGTACTCTCGTGGTTGATTTCACACGCAAATGTTGATACAATACTGAAATCGATACATTAATTTAAATTTGAATAGTATATTATGAGTGTTTTTATCGACAGGTCTTTCCTGTTACAAGTTGCGCCTAAATTACAAAGATTTGCCAAGAAGAAGGATGATCTTTATAATTTCAGATGCCCGCTTTGTGGCGACTCACAAAAAAATAAAGTTAAATCTCGTGGTTACATTTTTCGTAAGAAGAATGATTATTTCTATATGTGCCATAATTGTGGCGTATCCACGACTTTTTATAATTTTCTGAAACAAGTTGATCCAAATCTTGTAAAAGAATATCAACTTGAGCGATATAAGAATGGAACAGATAATGGGAACTATCCAAAGCCGGAGTTCGAAGAAGCAAAAACAGAGAAGCCGGTCTTTCGGCAAAAGTTATCCTTGGAATCAATTGACTCGCTACCAGAAGAACATTTTGCTAAAACATATGTACGGTCGAGAAAAATACCCGAGCAATTTTATTCGCAATTATACTTTGCGCCAGATTTCCGTCAATTCATTCAAGAACTTGGTATTGTGCAAGACGGTCTTAAACAAAATGACCAAAGGCTCGTTATACCATTCTATGATAAACAAAAGAACCTTGTTGCCGTTCAAGCACGTGCTTTGGGTGAATCCTCGCTCCGTTACATTACGATAAAAACACACGAAGATAATAAAAAAGTTTTTGGGCTTGACCGGATAGACGAGGATAAATTAGTATATGTGTTTGAAGGTCCTATTGATTCAATGTTTGTGGAGAATGCAGTAGCAACAGCAGACTCTAATTTGGAATCAATCACCGATGTATTGGACAAGTCCAAGGTGGTGTTGGTGTTCGACAATGAGCCTCGTAACAAAGAAATTGTTAAGAAGATGGAACATGCGATAGACAATCATTTTAATGTGGTTATTTGGCCAGAGTTTATCGAAGAAAAAGATATCAATGAAATGATTTTAAGTGGATTCTCACCAGATGAAATCCAAGACTTTATAGATAAACATACAGCTGTAAATTTAAGAGCAAAGATGGAGTTTGTGAACTGGAAAAAAGTTTAGCATTTTATATTATAATTTTTTAATTTCAACAATAACAATAACAAGGTGAATATGGAATATCTAGGATTAACCATTGATTTAGAACGAGATAAACTTTTTGATGAACTAGGAGTAAAACGATTACAAGAATCGTACATGAAAGATGATGAAACATCACCACAACACAGATTTGCATTCGTATCAAAAGCTTTTGGGAGTAATAAAGAACATGCACAAAGACTATATGAGTACAGCAGTAAACATTGGTTATCTTATTCTACTCCCATTCTCAGTTTTGGCCGTTCTAAGCGTGGCATGCCTATATCATGTTTCCTTAATTATATTGAAGATACTGCGGAGGGTCTAGTTGATAATCTTTCAGAAACTAATTGGCTTAGTATGCTTGGTGGCGGTGTTGGCATTGGCTTTGGTATTCGTTCGGCAGACGATAAATCGACTGGCGTTATGCCGCACCTCAAAATCTATGATGCCTCTAGCTTGGCTTATCGTCAAGGTCGTACCCGTAGGGGCAGTTACGCTGCTTATCTTGATATATCTCATCCTGATATTATTCCCTTTCTTGAGATGAGAAAACCAACAGGTGACCCCAATGTGCGTTGCTTGAATCTACATCACGGTATTAATATAACAGATGACTTCATGCAACTCATTGAAAATTGCATGTTGGACGCTGAAGCTTCAGATAATTGGGAGTTAAAAGATCCGCATACAGGTGAAGTTCGTGAGGTTGTATCAGCCAGACATTTATGGCAACAAATTTTAGAATTTCGTATGCATACAGGTGAACCATATATTCATTTTATTGATACGAGTAATCGTGAATTACCAAAATGGTTGAAAGATAAAAATCTAAAAGTACATCAATCAAATTTGTGTTCCGAAATTATTTTACCCACAAATGAAGAAAGAACTGCGGTATGTTGTTTATCTTCATTAAATCTTGAAACATATGATGATTGGAAAAATGATAAACTTTTTCTTAAAGACGTTGCTGAGATGCTTGATAACGTATTGGATTATTTTATTACTAATGCACCTGATGCCATCAGTAGAGCAAAGTATTCAGCGCAACGAGAACGGTCAATTGGTATTGGCGCTCTTGGTTTCCATGCTTATCTCCAAAGGAATAATATTGCTTTTGAGGGTGTTATGGCGAAAGTTGCAAATAACAGAATTTTTAAATCAATCAGACGAGGACTAGATGAAGCAAATATTCAACTTGGTTCCGAAAGAGGTGAAGCTCCTGATGCAGCCGGTACTGGTCGTAGGTTTAGTCATGTTATGGCTATTGCTCCCAATGCTTCTTCTTCCATTATCATGGGGAATACTTCTCCTTCTATTGAACCTTATCGTGCCAACGCTTATCGGCAGGATACTCTTTCGGGTTCTTTCTTAAACAAGAATCGTTGGTTAGATAAAATTATTAAAGAGAAAGCAAAAGATGAACAAGACTACAATGACATTTGGTCTAGTATTATTGCTAATGATGGTTCTTGCCAGCATCTCGATATACTATCTGACGCTGAACGAGACGTATTTAAAACCTCTATGGAAATCGATCAGAGATGGGTTATCGACCTTGCTGCAGATCGTCAAGCGTATATTGACCAAGCGCAATCATTAAATCTATTCTTTAGACCCGATGCGCATATTAAATATATTCACGCTATTCATTTTATGGCATGGAAAAAAGGATTGAAAACTTTATATTATTGCCGTTCAGAAAAAATTGGCAAAGCAGATAAGGTTGCCAAAAAAGTAGAAAGAGAAGTTATTAAAGAGCTTGATATGACACAGATAGCTCAAGGTAACGATTGTATTGCTTGTGAGGGTTAAATGGCATATTCAGATAAAGTAATTGACCACTATGAGAATCCTAGAAACGTAGGCAAAATGGATTCAAATGACGATTCTGTTGGAACGGGAATGGTTGGTGCACCAGCGTGTGGTGATGTAATGAAACTACAAATTAAAGTGGAAGACGGAATAATTGTAGATGCTAAATTTAAAACATATGGTTGTGGGTCGGCGATTGCTTCAAGTTCACTCGTCACGGAGTGGGTCAAGGGTAAAACGCTGGAACAAGCTGGATCAATTAAGAATGCTGAAATTGCAGAGGAACTCGCACTCCCGCCGGTTAAGATTCATTGTTCGATCCTTGCGGAAGATGCTATTAAAGCTGCAATAAAAGATTACGAACTTAAATGTTCATGTAAGGTATAAAATGGTTAAAGTAACCGATAATGCATTTAATAAAATAAAAGATTTGATTGTGGAAGAAAAGAATCCTAATATGGCATTGAGGATGTCCGTAAAGGGTGGCGGATGTTCGGGATTCCAATATGAATTTAGTTTCGATGAAAATCAAGAAGAAGATGATTTTGTGATTATGAAGGATGATGTTAAAGTGTTTGTCGATTCAATGTCGGCACAATACTTAATGGAAGCTACTTTAGATTATAAAGAAGAAAAATTTAATTCACAATTTGTTATAACAAATCCTGAAGTCAAAGGTACCTGCGGTTGTGGTTCCTCATTTAATGTATAGAGAGAATAATGATTAAAAAAACAGAAACGAGGCTCACCGATGAGCGTACATATTTTAAACCTTTTAATTATGCTTGGGCTTATGATGCATGGCTTAAGCATGAGCAATCTCATTGGTTACATACCGAAGTTCCAATGTTGGAAGATGTTAAAGATTGGAAGAAAAAACTCACCAAAGAAGAAAAGCAATTTCTCACCCACATTTTTAGATTCTTCACCCAAGGAGATATTGACGTTGCTGGTGGTTATGTTAATAATTATCTACCTTATTTCCCACAACCCGAAATACGCATGATGTTATTAGGATTTGCTGCTCGTGAAGCCTTACACATTGCTGCTTATTCACATTTGATTGAAACTCTCGGTCTTCCAGATACAACTTATAACGAATTTATGGCTTATGCTGAAATGAAAGAGAAACACGACTATGTTATGGACATCTCTGCAAAGAATACTACTAAAGAGAACACTGCAACTCACATTGCTGTATTCTCGGCATTTACCGAAGGTATGCAGTTGTTTAGCTCTTTTATTATGTTACTTAATTTTCCACGACATGGCAAAATGAAAGGCATGGGACAGATTGTAACTTGGTCTATTGTTGATGAAACTCAACATACAGAAAACATGGTTAAACTGTTTAGAACATATATAGAAGAAAATCGTGAAATTTGGAACGATGAATTGAAAGGTAAGTTATATACTATTGCTGAACGCATGGTAGAATTGGAAGATAAATTTATTGACTTGGCATTCCAAATGGGACCAATGCAAGATTTAACACCAGAAGATGTTAAGAAGTATATTCGTTATATTGCAGACCGTAGATTGATTTCTCTAGGACTCAAAGGTCAGTTTAAAGTGAAAAGAAATCCTTTACCTTGGGTAGAGGAAATGATTAACGCACCAACTCACACAAACTTCTTTGAGAACAGAGCAACCGATTATGCAAAAGGTGCTTTGTCTGGAGATTGGAGTGATGTTTGGGCTCATTGATATGCCACTATTAGTTAAAACAAAAATAAAGACTAGTTCAATTGAAGGACTAGGTTTATTTGCGGATCAAAAAATACCAAAAAATACGATCATATGGAAACATGATGGATTATTGGATGGTTGGTTTCATTCTAATGAATTGAATTTTTATTCAGAAGCAACAAAAGATTACATCAAACATTTTTGTTGTTACGATAAAGAATTGAAAGCCTGGATTAAATCTTGCGATAACGCCAATTGGATGAATCATTCTGATTGGGCAAATATTGATTCGCCTAATTACTACATACATATAGCAAATCGAGATATTATGATAGGTGAAGAATTAACAGTAGATTATGAAACAATAGGAGATGACGATGAGTTTTTTGATTGCGAATTTACCACCAGTTAAGTGTTTTATTCGCCGTGAATTTTTATATGATTTTGAAAAAGGTCACGGAGAATTAGTACCTTGCCAATGGGTTAGTTTAAAATCTATAAAAGGTCAAGCATTTCGTATCGAATCTTATTTACCTGAATATGGTGCGTTGTACGATAAGGTGCCTATACACGGATATTGTTGGAAGGAAATCGAAGGTGATCCTTTACCATTAGATTATCTTCAAATTTGGAACTGTATGTCATATGATATTACAGTATTAAAGAAATCTTTAATAGAAAATTTATCTTGTGCCTTTTTAAACAAAAATAAAAAAATGGTACACGGACAATATATGTTTACAGTAGATTCAGCTAGTCCTGATTACAACACATTAGATATTAGTTATTCTGAAGATGCAGAAGATCACAAATCTTTTAATTTTATTAAGTGTAATAACGGACAATTTGCAGCACAACCAAATAATCGTACTCTGTTTTTTGAACCAAGTAGCAATCCACAAAAATTAAAATTTCCTGATTTTAGGGTAGCAACAAAATTGTGGTCAGTTGAAACTGATGCTAAATGGGCTTTAGGAGACACAAATACGGTTATGTATGAAAAAGAAGAAAAATGAATTTAATTTTATTAACATT
>Ga0007805_1000157_pt1 | contig 23673 bp, 49 predicted proteins | sample CryBogCBE24Aug09_FD_71231 | JGI IMG/M metagenome (GOLD analysis project Ga0007805, IMG submission 71231) | Freshwater microbial communities from Crystal Bog, Wisconsin, USA - CBE24Aug09 | ecosystem: Environmental > Aquatic > Freshwater > Lake | place: Crystal Bog, Wisconsin, USA | collected... | reverse complement strand
TAATATAATGCTTTTTGCTCATATAATCTCCTAATTAAACTCTTTTACCCATTCAAAACGGGTAGATAATGGTACCCATAATAACCTACGCTTATTCTCTGGTAATTCTAATGGATATTGTAATAATAACCAATCAGGATTATCCGAAAATGCTACTTTACTGCTATATCTTACTAGGCGGACGATACGATTATTCCATTTTGCTACTAATAATGTCATAATATCCTCCTGTAAATAACTAAAAATAATAACCTTTATTACTTTTGGTAATATAGTCGTTATATTGTCGCTGGATAGGTGCTCAGTTTAAGACTTAGTTAGAATACCAGATTATCCTAGTGCGTCCTAGATAATCCTGAGAGATATTCCGAGCCACTTTCAGCTAATAATATTACTAATAACCTCTATTAACCGCTGTGGAATAAAGGTTATTATAATACTACTGGATTAAGCAGTTAATTTTGCTTGTAATTTGGCAAGCTTATCTGCGGCAGCTTTAATCTGCGCTTCGATTTTCATTTTCTTTTCTTGCTCTTTTTGCTTACTAGATAATGCTTTAATACGCTTATTGGTAATAATGTCATCCTTAATCATTTCACGGATGGATTTTACTAAAGCACGCTTATCCTTAATAGATAATGAAGATACGGTGTCGATAAATGTAGTCATATTGTTTTCCTTTAATATAATGGTATAGTTAATAATACTGCTTGATTATAGTGATACTTTGTGATAAGATACTACTGATAATGCTTTAACCGATTTTCTTGGCTTTCTGGTGATAATATGGCCACCATTATTAAGATAATCGAGAATATCCTGCTGGATTTGAATATCGGCTTTTAGCTTCGCATTTTGCTCTGGTTTAGCGTATACCTTACCAGTAAAGCGCTTAGCGATAATATTACATTCAGCCAGCTCGGATATAGCATTATTAACAGCTGCTTTTTTGGCAGCATTATCACGGCGCTTAATGGACTTAATATCCTGATTAACGCATGATAATAACTGCTTCAGCTCGGTAATACTCATATTAGATAATGCTTGATAATCCATAATAATCCTAAGTTAATAAAATTCTGAATATTGTGGAAAAGCGTTGTAAGAAAACAACAGCAATTCCGCAAAATTTCTACCACTCTTGGAGTATACACGAACCACGGAAAATGTAAAGCGTTATTTTTGAGTGCGCTAAGCTATTGAATTTATTGCGGATAATACTCGACCGGACTGCTGGAGTATTATTGAGAGACGCTCTGGTTATGGCTCAGAAGCGCACGCAATTGATTGATTATATTATAAAAAAAAGTTCATTCCAGGTCAAACTCTTTATTTCCAAAAAGTTTTTTCCAGCCGGAACTCAAGGAATCGAAATTTTTTTGGAGGAGGTCTTAGTGTTCCAGGAATTTTTCCAGGGAGGAATCAGAGGATTTTAGTTTTTGGAATCTTACTAGTCTGGACTGGCTAATCTTCCTTTTGGTTTCTTCAGAGTGTTTTCTACCTGTTCGACCTTTTCTGGATGCTGACATTTTCTGTCTAGTTTCCATAGACATAGGTTTCATTATACGACCTAAACGCCAGCCTTCAGGTACCTCAGAATTTTTTGGTATAGTGAGGTTCTTAGTTCCATCAGTAATCCACTTCTTATTGCTATTTCTTAGTCCTATAGCTTTCTTCTGTTCTTCTGATATAGTATGACAGGAACCTCTATAAAACCCTTCTGGAATAGTATCAGTAGGTTGAATGAGTTTATCTTCAGTACCATTAGTGATTCTTATTCTACCTGTTAAAGTCTCTGATATTTTCCTAGCATTCTCTGGATTCTTAGCCCAAGATTTACTACCTATTTTCTTCTTAGTATCTTCTTTATGTTTTCTACCAATCCATGGATGAGATTCTGGATTCTTTAGGAATCTTTCTTTAGCCAATTCAGATAATTTTTGTTTACCTTCTTCACTCCATCTGAATCTTTTACCTATAATAGATTTTAGTTTTCTGGTTTCTTCTGATACTACATGGCCAGAACCACCTTCACCACCATCTGTGAGGTTTCTTAGAATACCTGTACCGATATCTTTTCTACCATAATGTTTAATGAGTTCGATTTCTTTAGCAAAAGCATCTTCTTCATTACTAAAGTATTCTAAGATTTGTATGCGGGATTTATCAGTAGGAACTTTAAATTTTCTACCATTATTTTTATATGCTCTATCACCTTTACCTTTACCAATATAGTAAGGTGTACCATCTTCTCTTAGATAAGCATAGACATAATAGTTATTCACTTTATGTTACCCATTTCAATTGTTTTTCTTTCTTGGACTGTCCAGAAATATTCTATGGACTTCTTAGCATAATCTGAATCGATATACTGTCCTAGAGCACCATCTACATTTTGTCTGTGAACCGTGGCGCCCCAAATAGTTTGAGTGTTACCAACTTTATATACAGTACCAATGATTTTTCCATCCTCATCGTCATAGTATACCCATTGAGAATACTCTTTTTCCATCCATTTTTTCATAATGTCACCAAGGTGAGTTGATACTTTGAGTGAAGTTGTCCACAGATTCTATACGGTATCTGACATGAGGATTCTTCTTTCGTAATAGAGCTTCAACCTTTTCTTCTGCTTCTTGGAGAGTTTTAAATCGACCTCGAATAGAATCAGGACCAACAGGACGGGACATGATAACGAGGAAAGGATACTCTAGTTTTTCATCCGCAATCGTCTGTAATGCTCTACCGTTTAGTGTCATGTGATACCTTTTGAATAATTTTGAGGTCCTTGAATTCGTTACCATATGCGTCCGTGCAGGTCCACAATTCTTTCTCCACAGGGGGCTGAGGAACACACTTAACGGCTCCAGATTCCCGGTCTTTCTGTTCTGCTTCGTAACGAGCATTGGATTGACCTGTCGATTGACCGATTGCGTAGGAGACTATTCCCGCAAAGCCTTCGGAAGCGCTGGACAAAAACAGTAGTCCGAGTGCGGATAGGATGATAAGTTTCGTTCTTACGTTTCGCATCATTTGTTCTTCCAGTTAAAGCCTAATAATTTAAATAATACTTTCTGATACCACTTTGGTTCAGTTTCTAGTCCAACATTAATACCACCAATAGATAACTGTCCAACCGAATCAATAGGAGTTACTGTCAGTTGTGGTGCAATACTGGTTGTCCAAGTAGGTTCAACAAAAATAGTTCCTGTACCAGTAGTTAGAACCGATAACTTTGGTTTGGCACAATCGGTATAATCTAATCCTAATGGAATCTGTTCGGTGAGCGGCCAAAAGAATTGAATCTCAATCTGATTAATATCCCAATTTTGCTTAGAGATTACATTACCAAAGAAACCATTATCATTGATACCAGGATCGGTCCACATCATTCTTCTTCCGGTTCTTGTAAATCATCTTCTGTAAATGGCCATGGTGCCGAATTGGCGGACCAATCTGGCGGAACTTCTAATGGTTTCTTTTCTGCTTCTTTTCTGTCATCAGTAGTCCAGGTAGTCATTTAGTCCTCCAATTGAATGAATGCTTCACTAAGTTCTTTTAAAGCGGACTGTAAATTTGCGTCTTGTTCTTCTTCGGTTAGAGGCTTCTCTGCCAGACCACGCCATTCAGTAATCTTGAGTTCGTCACCACCAATGTCCTCATTCTCACCAAAATAATCACGCCATTCTTTTCCATTCCAATATGCTTTGTGTGGAAATGGCCATGCCTTGGTCGTTACTTCATAGACGCCTTCGTAAGAAGGTTTAATCTTTTTAGGAAAAAAATCGGTCATTTCATAGACAGGCTCTGGTACATATTCTTCTTCATCTTCCGCTTCACGGTCTTGCATTTGTTCAGAGATAGCAAACATTTCATCGATATCGGAAGGAATATCATCCTGTACTTCGGCTGAGTTCATGTCGGAGTAATCATAGGAATCATCTGAACCATACTCATACTTACCACAGAAAGCCATGCCACTCTCATCGTAGTAGGCGGTGGTGTCATAACCATTTTCAAATAGGTAATCGTAGAGAGCAATAGGAGGACCCCATGCGGTATCAAAGTTGACTCGGATGTTATTATCATCTAAGCGTTCAAAGTCATAGACTGAAGCTTCCCATTTGGTGCCCCAATTCTCAATGTTCCAGCCGTACCATTCTTCTTCAAACTCAGCTGGTCGTGGACGCAATGATTGGAATAGCGCAACATCATCTTTTGGCTTATTCAATTCATTTTCAATTTCATCAATCTTTTCTTTAAAACCGTGGTTGATTGTGGCCACGTTTGAACACCAATTAGGCATAATATTTCTCCAGGTAAAATAACTTCTCACATCACAAAAACTAAGTATAAATACTTATATCGTAAACACTTAACATTTCAATCTCAAAAGGACTAAAAATGAAATTCATTCAAGCAATTATCAATGCTTTGGCATTTCTCAAAACCACATCACAATTAGAGTACTTTGTACGTTCTAAAAATCCACAAACACATTCTGAAGTAGAAAAGTTGGTTCGTGATTTCTATTCTATGAGAAGTATGTAATGGAATTTGAAATTCTAATTACGCTGCTTTCTTGGTCTTTTTAGGTTTTGATTCTGGTTCACCCTTAATCATTACCACAAAGTCCTCGTTTATTACAAAGACTTTTTCTTTTTCATAGACTGTTTCACGGACTTCATTCCAGTCCGGTAGAATTGAATCACCAATTTTGATAAATTCAACATCAGGTCCGATTGCCACAACTTTGGCAAACTGAGCTTCATTTTTATCTGTGGTAACTAATATGATACCACCGCCGGTAAAAGTTTCTTTTTTCTGGTCAATCAATTCAATGATTACATTATTTTTAATAGCTCTTAACACGCACAATCCTCTCATTTGTTTCCATACATTTGTCAATTATTTCTTTGGGCGCTGATTCGTCAATCTCAGTACAATCATAACGGATTATAGTCGGTTTGTCAAACATTTTGTGGTAATCATCATTACCCATGAGGGCATATACCACACACAACATGATAATCATACCGGAGATTTTTAGGGCTTCCATTTTAACATTTCTTCGTAGCTATATTTTCTTTTCATAAACGGTGATGGATTCTCTAAGTAACAAGCCTCTAAATCACCTGGTCGTCTTTCTTTATATTCTATATTACAATCACCACCATTGACCTTAAAGAATAATGAGGCAATTTCTTTAACGGTTCTGGCATCATTATATGCCAAATTCTCAATGCGATTGGTTGATGGATTATCAATTGCTTCTACCATAGCATGGCAAATATCCATTACATGAACATACTCACGGACAGCAGTACCATCTTTAGTATTGTAATCGCTTCCGTATATATTCATCGTTTTTGTTTCCAACGCTTTGATGAGATTAAAAAATAATCCATCAGGATTAGTCGGTGGAAATCCTTCAGAACCAATCACATTATAGAAACGGAAAATGGTACAATCCGGTTCTTGTTCGATGAGCATATCTTCCGCTACCTTCTTAGAGATAGCATAAGGAGATGCCATGCCTTCAGCCGCACCAGTTGAGGCGAAAATAAACTTCTTATGCGGTACAATATTCCTCAACCAATGTGTACCGTTAATATTTGTATTATAATACGCAGTAGGATATTCTACTGATTCTCCGACTTGCACTAAAGCTGCCAAATGAATGATAGCATCAAACTCAATGTCTGTTACACCGCACTTACGAATGTCTTGAGGTTTTCTAATATCAACCTCAAACATATAAGGACCACGATGTTCAAAATGTTTATCTAATTTGTATAATTCAATATCTTGTTTTTCTAAGATAGAACATAAATGTTGACCAATGTAACCTTCAGAACCGGTTACTAATATTTTTCTTGTCATTGTGGTGGTCTATGGCTTTTCAATTGGTTAATAAAATTTTGTACTTCATTTCGAATGTAACTATCTTTAGGACACCAAACATATACTTTGTTTAGAAAAGCCAATAGTTGTTCTAAATCAATCTGTATCTGCATTGAATATACTTGACCATTCTTTTAGTTTTATTTTTTTGTGTTGCATGGCCGCAATCATATTTTCTTCATTGATAGCACCTTGGTCGACTAGAATGCCAATCATACAAAGTAATTGGCCAACCTCCATTTCCAAATTTTCTTTTGTTGAGGCATTATCTTCGGTAGGATACCGAGATTGGAAACCAAAACGCAAAATTTTGGAAGTTGCTTGAATTACTTCAGCACATTCTTCTTGTAGAATTACAAGAGTTTCTTCAACTTTACTTTTCATCATCACTCACAAATTTAATTACCGGCATAAAATTAGCCACAATCTTCATGGCCTCTTTCATGTTCGGCGCAATTACTTTACAATTATATAAACCGTCTTTTAATGATAAATCAAATGGCAATGGTTTACCCATAAAAACAAATGATTCATCGACATAACAGTTTACTTCCCAAACTTTAGCTTCTTTGCATCTTGCAAACAAAGCATCTGCAATTTTTTTAGGATTAAAGTCGTCAGCTTCAGCAATCATCATTCGCTCAGCAAAGTTGGTTTAGCGCCCTTATTAGTATAATCTGTTGCAAAAGCAGTTGCTTCAGATTCGGTCATAAACACTTTACTAAAAGAAGATGGATTATCTGATGTACCATAATTTACTTTCCAGAATCCTGGACCTTCATAAATCACGGCCATAATTTTACCACCTTCACCTACAAAAGTTGCTAAGTCTTTCATGATATCAATCCTATAAAACGATTAAGTACAACACGGTTATTCAAACGATTACCAGCAAATTTACTAAATGCTGAAACCAAACCACGGGTAGTGGCATTTTCTTTTACTTCAAAAGTTACATCATCATCAGTATCAAGGCCTTCTGAACGGAGTAAATAATACTCATCAAAGCCGCCATTGGTAACTACTAATGATTTGTTTTTACGGAATTCGTATTTGATTTTATCGATGGTTTGATAACCAGCATTAGGATAAAAATGATACAATTCACGGCCTAAGTTACGACCAGACAAAACATAGAAACCAACAATGTTACAATTAGTTCTCGCCTTCAATATCTTTATATATGATGCTGTCAAATCACGACCTTGAGCACGTTCAACCGATTCTTGATTTTTAGTAATTGGATCACGAATCACAAATTTGCGATGAGCTTTCCAATCAGTACCACCATAATCAAGTTCTTTGTTAGATGTGCCACTTGTTTTATTACCTGAATTATTGATATAGAAAACATCACGATTACTATGACCTTCACCATCAGTTAAGAATACAGTATTTACAATTTGTAATTTGTATTGTTTTTGGAATTCAGGAATAATCTTCATGGCAGAAATAACTGCTTCATTCAAAGGTGTACCGCCTTTTTGTAACCAATTTGGTTTCCAGCCATAACGATATGTGGACATTTGAACTAAAGCAGAACCAGCATAAGTGAATTCAGAAGCAGACATTTTGCTCGATAACAAATTTAACAATTTGAAATTGTGCAATTCAATATCACCTTCTTTAAATTCTTGGCGATATGGTTCATCGTATTCTTGGCTGAAAGCATATACATCATAAGGAATGTTTACCTTCTTGCAAAACATTACTAGATTGATTAATTGCTTTACAGTATTTTCCATGTGGTCAGACATAGAACCTGACCAATCGAGGAACATAACGAGGCCGTGCGATTTAGCACCAGGTACTACTGTCATCTTTTTGAAGATATCATCAGTCAATTGGTAAGAATAAATCTTACTCATGTTCAAGTCACCAGTTTTGGCAATAGAAGCACGTTTCAATTGGTCGGCATTTTTACGCAACTCAAACTCTTTGGCAAGATAGCCAACAACTTTTTTGGAATCATTACGCAACTTCATGAATTTCTTCATGTCAGTACCAGTAAAGTCATCTGAGCGATATCTTAAAGCATCAATAGCTGCATTGCGATAACGTTTCCACAATGCTTTATGACCTACAATAGCTTTACTCAAATCAACATCAGGAATATTGCCATAATAATAAGTGCTATTATCTTGTGCAAATAACTTACTTTCATTTTTACGATATGCTTCATCGGTAAATGATTTAGTTTCCTGGTCAATTGCATTAGGTTGTGAACCACCACCAGACATGGTTTTTTCGGATTCTAATTCATCATCAGTATCTTCTTCATCACCAGCTTCAGAATCATTTTTGCTTTTGCGAGTTTCGGTATCTTCATCATAATCATCAGAATCATCGTAACCTTCAGAATCAAATCCTTCATAATCACCATCTTCATCTTCTTCAAATTCTTCAGGATGATTTTTACGATGTTCTTCTGCTTCTTCTTTCAAATACTCTGCAACGAGGCGAGCAACCGCCATCACATCATCATAGGTCTCGGTCCCTTCAATTTTGCGAACCAGCGATTGCTCATAGTCGGTAAATTTAATACCTTGTGATGCACCACCTTTGCTGTACATATTCACACGGTCAATAAAATTCAAATCATTTAAATCGGTACCATTTGTACCAAAGAAATCTTTATCAATCAATTCACGATACGCACGGATAAAGCTGGAACGAATACCAGGATATTTGTTTTTGATTTTTTTCTCGATACGAACATCTTCCAATACATTCATAACCGACATTGGAATTTTTTCTTCGTGAGCACGATACATTCCTTCTAAAGGAGTATAGAGTGCGTGGCCGACCTCATGACCCATGAATAAGTCATAGAGGTAGCCAGAAATGTTTTTATCAAGCATGGGCACAGTAAGTGTCCGTGATTTGACATCGAAAGACGCAGTTGATACATTGCGCTGTTCGACAATAAGATTTTCAGTTGCCATTAATTTGGCAAGTAATGATTTAGATTGAATAAGTTCCATATAATCTCCGAGTTAAGAGAACCATTATACTACAAGGAAAGTCTACCGTCAACTTTTCTTTTTATATGTGTTGTACCGGGACAACACTTTGCGATATTGCTTCACCATGGGTAGAATGGTATCGTAATCCAGACCAAATCGTGTTACCAATTCTTTTTTGAGACTGGTACTCATATACGCTTGAACTTCATCACGCACAACATTTACACCATAACCCATTTCTTTAAGTTTATTTACAATCTTAACATATGAAGAACGGTATTGTTTGTGAAATGTATAATTTAAATCCAGCATTTCTTCTTTGTATTGTGGATTCATAAAATAAAGTGCATGAGCAATTTCATGGTCAATTACATTGATATCACCTTTAACACCGCCGATAACATAAAAGGGTTCGTTCATATTTAATTGAATAGCTACTTCTTCTGCTAGTGCAGTTTCCCATTTTGTCTTATCTGATGCGTGTTGATAAAACCATTCAGTAAAAACATTTCCTGGAATGTTGAAACCCGACCATTCATGAAAATAATCGATTCGACCTTCTTTGTCCATGTAAGCATCAATAAAATCCTCTAGTGTAAGATACTTTCCATTTACTTTTGCTGGGCCTTCATAAAATTCTTCAACACGGCAAAATGACAAAGCTAACTCTTTTTGTGTTTTGTACTCTAAAAGTAAGCAATTTTTAATTGGTTGACTAGATTTAAACATTTTACTCATACATTTCTTTCATTTTTTGATAATTTGCTGAATCTTTTTCAAATCCGCTCATGACTGCCCACTTGCGAGTAACGATATCGAGCGCTTTCCATGCAGGAATTTCTTCATCCGCTACTTTTGCTGACATCCACAAGTTGTATTCTTCTTCATACATGATTTTTTCCTTCGGTTTTTTCAAAAAAGTTGTGCTCGATAGCAGCGGCTAGCTCATCGGCAAGCTTCGGATTGAATTTTACGAGAAAATGTGCTACATCATCAACAGGCACATGACGTAAATTGAACATAATTTCATCAATTCCTCTTAAAATTGCAGTTTCTTCGTGTTGTGATAACATTTTTTCACCTTACATATCATAAAAATGGTCAATTACTACAAAATTCTTGTTATTTGCTTTTGCTTTACCAATTGATTCAAGCCATTTCAACTCTTTTTGCAAATCTTCTTCATTCAAAGTGTCGAGGTAATCATAATAATCGTCAAATTCGCTCATCTTCGCATACTCGCAATGTCTTTTGCTTCATTATCTGTAAAAATTGGCACGGCATTTGATTTGTGCATAGTACCAATGCCTTTGATTTTTTCACCTGTATAAGAATTTCCGAATTTCTTAACACAAGCAACAAAACCTGTATCCAAGGACGCAACTTCTGGAGTTTGTCTATGAAAAGAAGCCATAGGTTTTAATGGCAATTTCTTTTTTATAATAGGAGAATTGGAATACCGTTTTGATGATAATTTATTGATAGCAGCCAACCACTCTGCTTTTTGCTCTTGTTGAGCTTTAGATAATTTCTTAGGTTTGGATTTTGGAATGTAACCGTATATCATAATAAACAATTCTCCGAGTTAGAGAACCAATTATAATACAGGTAGAGCTGGATGTCAAGCGGATCTGTTGTATGGAAACAACAATACCTTTTTATCAAAGGCGGACATACCTACTTATAAGAAAAAATCACAAATTTCTATTTTCTTCTGGTAAACTTGCGTCATCCAAATGACTTAGTATTTCCTCTACATCACGATTCTTCATTTTTTTAATTTCAGAATGTTCATTGCGATGTTTTCGCTTTGGCATATAACTGTAATCTTCATTATAATCTTGATTCTTTCGGAACTTACCTACAAACTTAGTCACTTACATCTCCTATTTCATGGTTTCAAAAGTAATGCCTCGAATTTTAGTTTCTGGCATATTATGCATATCCTCAGGTGAGATATAAGTAATCTCGGCCCCAGGATAACAAATTTTTACAATTTTGAGTAGTTGGCAGACTGTGCCATCGGAATCATTGAATGTCATAACTTCGTCAACAAATTTTAAACTTTTTATAATTTCTCTGCGAGTGTCATAGTTTTGTACAAAGCCGCCTTCTGCCCACATCATCCACCAATCACTATGTACGCCGACAATTAGCCAATCACCTTTATGGTGACATTTTTTAATGTAAAGCAAATCATCAGATGATAGTGGATCAAAAGTGCCACAGATGACAACTATTTTTTCTGGCTCTTGCATTTATGGTAATAAGTTTGGAAATGCCTCTTTAACAAATTTATAATCTAAACCTTTAACGCCTTGATTTTTTTGGAAGATACCAATGATAACTTCCGCTTCACGGGGTTCTAGTGATTCTAAGAGCTGAATTAACAATTCATTTCTCTTTCTAGGTGTCAATCTTTCTGCTGCAGGATTACCTTTTTGAAATAAGTATAATTTTCTTAATTCAGAAGATAATTGTGTTACACCAAGACCCGGTAAATTATCGGAAGGAACCTTATAGTTGTCTGGCATTTCTGTAATCAACCATTGAAATGCTGGATGATACGTCAATTTTAAAACTTCTACCAAAGTCGAATTAAGATTCTTACCAATTACATCTAATCTTTCTTTTTTACCTGTTGCTTGTTCAAACTCATCAAATATTTCAAACATATTTTTCATCAGAATTCCTCTATCACTTCCATTAAGTTCTTTAGTTTATGCTCAATAAAATAATTTAGCAATTTGCCTTTAGCAGGCTTTGTTTCTTCATAGGTATTTATAATTTTAGTTTTGATGTCCTCGGGAATAAAAGAAAGGTCAATGAGTGTAGCATTACGAATAAAGTTCGCCTTGATGGTCTCCTCTTGTTCCAGGTAACTTTCCGCTAATAGTTTATCTAACACCTTTTGTGTGATAGGTTTCTGTCTTAGGTCACGGACAAAACAATCGCCAGGAGAGAATACATTAGGAATACCATCACCTTTATCGCCACGAATAATCTTTTCTTTTAACTCCATAATTGGATTTTTAGATATCACATATTTCTTTTGTGATGGATTATATTGTTTAACATTGGGATAGTTTTGTAATTGTAGAAAGTCACCATCACTTGATAAAATCAAAATCTTTTCATGTTTAGATTGACGTGGTACTAATGTGCCAATAATATCATCTGCTTCGGCGCCCTCAACATCCAATACTTTGTATGGGAAATTATCTTTGAGTTCTTGTTTGAATTTACCAAGCATATCAAAGATTAAATGCCAATCTAAATCGGATTTATCACGGTTCTTTTTACGATTTGCTTTATAGAATGGGAAATATTCTTTACGCCAGTATTTACGATTATCACAACACAATACCACTTCACCGTATTCTGCTTTAAAATTCTTTACATGATTACGGATAATATTTAATACCATGTGACGGATTAAATGTTCATCCAGCTTGCCTTTTTGATTGGCAATTTGTGCCATAAGGCCGGCAAGCAATACCTGATTTAAGTCAATAAGAATCATACCAAACTTTCAATAGTTTCAAAACTCTATTATATCACGCTTCTGTCATTTTGTCAAATATACGTTGTACAAAAGCACCAGAAGTGGTAGTCTTCCTAACAACCATACCAAACCAGTTCTGTGGTATCAAATTGGAGATGTATTCGTAAGGGTCTACAAATATTGCTTCAAATCGGTCAACCTCATATAACTTGTCGTTTTTGGTATCGTCTTTGAATAAGATTACTTCGTAGGTGTGGCCCATTTCATTACCACCAACAGGTTCACCTGGATTCTTTAATTGATTAGCCTCTATGTGGATTTCACCTTCTTTTTCAGTAGGCATAAAAAAGATGGCATCGAATGGTCCTTCAGGATCATTCTTTAATTTTTGAAGATAGTCTAGCATTGTATTCCTTGATGTGTGATTTTCTCACTCGTACCATAATCCAAGTGTTGTAGTATTCATCCGTTTCCATAACGCCACGGACAAATTGCTCTTTTGCTTCGAGATAACCACATTCGCCTTTGGACCGGCAAAGATGTAATATTTCACGGGTGAATTTGTCATGACCCAATGATAACACATCTTTGCTTAGTTCGGCACTACTTCCATAGTAAGTTTGCCAATCACTAAATGCTTTATACCGTTTTTTCTTACCTTTGACTTGTCTGGTTTTGGTAGAATAGAAAAATTTCTTACCTATGTACTTTTTGTTATTCGTTGTATTGATAATCAAGTATACGAATCCGTAATTATCACCAATCAAGTCTTCCGTAAAATCAGTATTATTATATTGCCAGTTTATTCCCATTCCTCATTATCCAAATCGTCATCATCCTCTATATAGTCCTCGGATAATTCATCGATTTGTTCGCCGCAGAATGGGCAATGCTCTGGTAAGTCTTGAGATACTAGTTCTTCCATAAATGCTATGCTATAAGATGATTCACAACTTAAGCATTCTCCTGATAATTGTTTTTGTGTCATTGTAAACCTTTAGTGAGCCCAAACATCACCCCAATCTCCAGACAAAGAGCCTTTTGCATAATCGGTTGCTCTATTCTCAAAGAAGTTTGTGTGTGTTGGTGCGTTAATCATTTCTTCTACCCATGGTAAAGGATTTCTTTTCACTTTAAACTGACCTTTAAGACCGAGAGAAATCAATCTGCGGTCAGCGATATAACGAATATATTTTTTAACATCTTCTGATGTCAAATCTTCCATTGGTCCCATTTGAAATGCTAGGTCAATAAATTTATCTTCTAATTCAACCATTCTTTCAGCAATGGTGTATAAACGACCTTTGAGTTCATCATTCCAAATCTCACGATTTTCTTCAATGTATGTACGGAACAATTTAATCATGTTTTCGGTATGTTGAGTTTCGTCAACGATAGACCAAGTAACAATTTGACCCATGCCTTTCATTTTACCGTGGCGTGGAAAATTTAACAACATAATAAACGAACTAAACAGTTGCATACCTTCGGTGAAAGCAGAGAATGTTGCAATATGTGTAGCCGTATTTTCTTTTGTTGTATTTTTAGAAGAAATGTCCATTACATAGTCGTGTTTCTCTTTCATTTCAGCATATTCCATAAACTCATTGTATGTTGTCTCTGGTAAACCAAGAGTTTCAATTAAATGAGAGTAGGCCGCAACGTGCAATGCTTCACGAGCAGCAAAGCCCAATAACATCATACGAATTTCAGGCTGTGGGAAATATGGAAGATAATTATTTACATAACCACCTGCCACATCAATATCGCCTTGAGTAAAGAAGCGGAAGATATGTGTTAGAAATTGTTTTTCTTCTTTGCTTAATTTCTTTTTCCAATCCTTAACATCTTCAAGCATTGGAACTTCTGAATGCAGCCAATGTGATTGTTCGTGCTTCAACCAGGCATCATATGCCCAAGGATAGTTGAATGGTTTGAGGTATGTTCGTTCATCTGTTAAATTTAATTCTGTTTTCTTAATCATTTCATCCTTCGCAAGCAATACAGTCGTTACCTTGAGCAATTTGTGTCATGTCAATTTCCTTAATAATTTCACGTTGAATTTTCTTAGACACTTTATCTGCTTTACCTATTTTTTCTGAACGGCAATAGTATAGAGTTTTCAATCCTTTTTTCCATGCCATAAAATGAATAGCATGAATATATTTGATATGTACATCTGGTCTAAAGAACAGATTTAATGATTGCGCTTGGTCAATATACACTTGACGGTCTGCAGCAAGGTCAATAACCCATCTTTGGTCAATTTCCATAGAGGTTTTGAAAACGTCACGCTCTGCATCAGAGAGTATATCGAGATGCTGACAACTACCATCATTGGCAATAATACTAGACCAAGCATCAGCGTAAGCTTGTTCATCTTTTAGTTTCTCCTTTAGAATTTTATCTAACCAACGGTTTTTATTTAAAAATGATCCCGATAAAGTATCCTGACGATAAGCATTAGCACGATAGGGCTCAATAGATGGACTGGTATTACCCATAATGATGGAAGATGAGGCATTAGGAGCAATGGCCATAACATGACTGAACCTGCGGCCAGTGCCAGCAGCGTCAGGAGCTTCACCACGTTCTTTACCCAATTGAAGATTTGCAACATCTAGTCCTTCCCGAATTGTTTTAAAGATTTTATTGTTTGCAACTTTCGCCATGACGCCTTCGAAAGCAATTCCATTGCGTTGTAAGTAAGCATGAAACCCAAGAGCGCCAATACCAATGCTTCGCTCACGTTCAGCAGAATATTTTGCTCTTGCAATGGCATCAGGAGCGTTATCAATAAAATACTGAAGCACATTATCGAGCATTTCAGCAACATCTTTAAGGAATTGCTTATTGTTTTTCCATTCATCATAAGTCTCCAAATTCAAACTAGAGAGGCAACATACTGCTGTTCTTTCCTCGTTGGTTGGTAAAATAATTTCAGAACATAAGTTTGATTGATGTACTTTCAAACCTTTATCTTTTAACCACTTTGGTAATTGATTGTTACTTGTATCAATAAAATGTAAATATGGTTCACCCGTATGCATACGCAATTCGAGAATCATTTGCCATAACATTTTCGCTGATACAGTTTCACGAATTTCATTTGATGCTGGGTCTACTAAATTCCAATCATCATTGGTTTCAGGATCCAACATACACTTCTCAATGATTTGCATGAATTCATCGGTGATGTTAATACCATGATGAAGATTTAGACATCGTTGATTTTGGTCGCCTGTTGGCTTCCGCATTTCGAGGAAAGAAATAATATCGGGATGGCTAATGTCAAGATAGGCAGCATAACTACCACGCCGAGTACGACCTTGACGATAAGCAAGAGAACTCGCATCATAAATTTTAAGGTGAGGCATAACGCCAGTAGACTTATCATCGGCAGACCGAATACCAAAACCAATACCCACACCGCCCCCGAGCATAGAGAGCCAATTAGTTTCTGATAGATTGTCAACTAATCCCTCCGCAGTATCTTCGATATAATTGAGAAAACAACTAATAGGCATTCCCCGCTTAGACCTACCAAAGCTAAGAATAGGAGTGCTATAGGATAACCAATGAGAACTGCTATAATCATAAAGCCGTTGTGCGTGTTCAGGAGAGGAACTAAACGCCTTGGAGACGAATGCGAATCGATGTTGTGGACTTTCTTCATCTTCCCTCATGTAACTTTCTTTTAGTCTTTTTATGCCTAATTCGTCAAACTTATTATCTCTTTCTAAATCTATATTAATACCTAGATATTTCATGTACTCGCCTTCTAATATTATTGTTGTTTTGTATTTGCTGGTAGACCTAACATTGGACGCTTATCAAACTTAAAATCTTTATATTGTCCGTTAGCATCCACATAGTGTAGAAATGCTTGTAATTGTTCTTTACCTTGATATTCTTCCCTCCAATGATTTAATTCTGTGCCGTTATAAACAATCATGTCACCAGGAGATAAGTAAACTTCGCTTGCTTTACCTTCATAATTTTCCATGAATATAGGATAAGGGTAGTCGGGATCCTCATCCAAACAAATTGTAGTAGAATACTGGCAAGATGGTCTATCTTTGTGTTTAGCCATCTCAGCACCCTTACGCATAATTCTTGCATATGTATAACAAGGATATAATGATTTGCCAATGATATCTTCAACCATAGGTTGTAATGTAATCATTAAACTTTCAAAACAATACGCACTATACCAATAGAAAGAATTTTTTACTTGATTGTCGCCAACAAATGGTGTATTTGGATTTAACCCTTGGTGCCAAAAATCACAATCTTTTAACATTCTAAAATTATATTGTAATAGTTTTGTGGTTTGTTCGGTTAATGCACCTTTCACAACCACATAACCATTCTTTTCAAATTCAGTCATTCTTTCCATATCCTAAAATTTCTTTTTTATAATCTTCGTCCCAATAATCGTAGTAATTGGATTTCATCAACTTCTCTCTAGCTTCTTCCAAATTCTTTCTTGGATTAACTAGAATAGTAGGATACTTTCCATTACTTGTATTAACGCCATTAATAAAACCAGGATTATCAGGATGGTCTTTTAAGAAAATCATATCGTTACGCTTTGATTGCAACTTAGTTATGATACTTTTTAAATCTTCATCTGTCAAATCTTTTTTAAGATTATAAAAAACAATTATTTCAAAATCAGGTGTTGTCTCAATGTATCTTAGTATGTAGGCCACACATTCTTTGCCGATGTAAGACCAAAATACTTTTTTTTCTTCTAATGCAGACTTTGCATAAGGACAAACATTAAACCCACCAAGTTCATCCTTTTTCTCCGAAATCCTTTGTACCCAATTGATTAAATCTTTTTCCAATTTACAAACTCCATTTTTGCACGCAAATTTACAAAGGTATTTTTACTTATAAAGTCTTGAATTTCGTCAGGTGAGAACCCATCTAACACCATTTCATTAATGTCTTTAGAATCAACGAATTCTGGCCAAATGACTACTTTGAAGTGATTATCAATAGCAGAATTTATTTTTGCTACGATTTCTTTGTTACGAGGTTCATTATCAAACACCAAAACAACTTTGGACTTGTCCACGCAATCGGCAATCGATTCTAAATTAGAGTCTGCTGTTGCCACTGCGTTCTTAATAAACATTGAATCAATTGGTCCTTCAACAACATATACATCTTGATTCAAATCAACTCTATCAAGACCATAGACCTTTTTAACATCGTCATGTAACTTTAATGTGATATACCGGAGTTTCGATTCACCCAACGAGCGACCCTGGACAGCCACGAGTTCCTTCTCTTTATTATAAAACGGTATGACGAGCCGTTTATCGTTCTTGTGAAGGCCTTCTTTTTCAATCCCAAGGCCTTGTATGAAGGTTGCGAAATCTTCCGCATAGTATAGTTGCGAATAGAAGGTCTCCGGAATCCGTCTTTGCGAAACATAGTTCTTAGCAAAATGCGCCTCTGGTAATGAGTCGATTGAAGGAAGTTCCAAGGCTTTCTTAAATACTGGTTTTTCAGTTTTAAATTCATCAAAGCTAGGCGTTGGCGTATTTGCATTTGGTGTACCTTCTTTATATCTTTCTAATTGATATTCTCTAAGTAATGATTCGTCAACTTGTTTCAGAAAATTATAAAACGTGGTTGATACACCACAATTATGACACATATAGAAGTAGTCATTCTTTTTACGGAATACAAAACCTCGGGCTTTAATTTTATTTTTCTGCGAGTCGCCACAGAGCGGACACCTGAAATTATATAAATCGGATTTCTTTTGAGAAAACCTTTGTAATTTAGGCGAAACACGGAGCAGGAAAGTCCTGTCGATAAAAACACTCATAATATAATATTACCAAATTTGATTAATGTATAGACTTGATTATTGTATCAATATTTCCATGGGAAATCAACCATGAGATAACAACAATACCACCAACAATTGTCCACTTCCATTGCAAAAGTTTATCTAACTGTTCTTTTTCAGCGGTATTGTGGTCAGTAACACACTTACGGAGACCTTTGATTTCTTCCATAATTCTTAATTCGGAAGATTGCATTTTGTCCAAAACGGTATCAATACGGTCATGTATCTCTCTTACATCCGCATCTACCTCTACTCTACGTTTATCCATGTCTGTGTAAACCTTTGCTATGTGTCGGTCGTGTTGTTCCACCAGTTTTTCGATAACCGCATCTAGTTTATTACAAATTGCTGATAAAGTCAATACTTGTGTTTTTAAAACACCAACATCAACTCTGAGATCCTCTTCGGACATTTTATTTTTTCTTTACAGGAATAGTTGTGGCATCAGCAATAGCTTGATGAATCTTTACAGTCTTGCATACCGAAACTGTCTTACCTTTTACCACTTTATCGTGGCAGATTTTTTTGGTTTCTGCTTGTACAGTTAAAGAAAACAAAGCTAATACGATTAGTAATGATTTTTTCATCTTATCTCTCCGGCATATTCATAGCAGGACCTAGTGGTTTCAACATAGGTGCTGCAGGGGTTGTTGTAACAGTTTCAGATACAGTTGTAGTAGTTGAAGCTGGCATTGCAGTTGGTGACATCATTGGTGACATTGGCCTTGGTGCCATTGGCATTGGTGAACCACCCATTGGTGATGGCATACCTGGTGTTGGTAAACCACCATTATTTGCGCCTGCCATCTTTTCTTGTGTTCTACCATAAGCAGCAATACCAAGAACAGCACCCATAGCAAGGTGAAACAAACCAGCACCTTGTAATGTTAATGGTTGCCATTGACTGGTAACTTGGCCATGATTAAGTGCTTGTAATAAACTCCACAATACAGGCGCAAATAAGAAATCAAATAAACAAATAATCATATACATCCAACCCATCATTGGACGCCACTTACTGTTCATCCAATCTTCTTTTTTCTTCTCGCTATCACTCAGTTTATTATATTCTTTTTGAGTGTCTTCCATACTAGGCACCTAAAACTTGTAATGCGTGCTGATAGTGTTGTTTTCTTTCTGCTTCACCTAAAGAACCACCATTGATGATGTGTGAAATTTGGTCAATATCACCATTATCTGCGTGAGCATTTAGATTGGCATTTTCCCAAAAATAACAAGCAGATTGTACGGCACCTTCAAATGTACCCATATAAGCAGGAACATCTTCTACTGCCATTTGAATTGAATCAGCAAATGCTTGATAGTTGTCTTTACCGGTCAATTGAATTAGACCACGACCACAATATTTCCAACCATCACCAGAAGCCTCATCGCCGTTACCCATGCGACCAGCGTAAGCACGATTAGCGATTGCTTCTGGATTGTGTTGATATTGTTCAGCAATTTCTAATGTTTGAAAATGTGAAGGCCATGTTCTATGTAAAGATTCTGCCTTATAGTTCAGATTCTCTTGGATTGCGGTGAAATTAGCAGATTCAACACAGCACTCACCCATAAATGCAGCAACACGCAAAGGTGAAGTGATATCATATTGTGGCAAAATTTTATTTAATGCCTCAACCCATTGTTCAGCGTATGGATTATTAGGTACAATTGCGTGAAATTCTTCTAAAGTCATTTTTAATCCTTATGATGGTTGTGCTAATGTTGCTGGTGGCGCTTCTGGTGCTACTACAATTTGACTTGCTTGTGAGGCAGCAATAGTAGCATGAAGTTGTGCTTCTGCGGTTAAAGCCTGAACTTGTGCTGTGGCTTCATCGGCAGCTGCCTTAGCTGCATCTGATGCCTTCTGCGATAGTTCTGCTGCGTCTTTAATTGCTAACGCCAATTCAGATTTAAGTGTATCTACTTTTGCGTTTGCATTAGCCGCATCAATTTTGGCTTGTGCAAAAATGGAAGTTAAATCACTTTTGATTACAGATTCAAATTTCTGTACATCTTTTACCAATGTTTCTTTTTCTTTTTCAAACAAATTCAAAATACTCATTTCAATCTCCTCAATAAATTGCACTTACGATTTGTACCACGTTTAACAAAACTGCTCTTGCTTCTTGGTCTAATTCAAACTCATCAGCGTTTGCATCAATTTGACCTTGAATGTTTAAATCTTCTACCAATTCTTTAAAGTCTGCGGCAGAAAGTTGACCAGCATTATATTGGTTCTGATACTCTTGTGCCTGAATGGCAATATCTCTTATACTCATCTTGGTTTACTCCCCGTAACTTGTTGAATTCGTTCGGCCGATTTAGCTATGATATTTAGTTTTGCTTTACAATATGCTTCGCCTGGATTTTCTTTATTGTGTAATTCTTCTATTAATCTAAACAAGTCGGTAGTTAATTTAATTTCTGCTTCATTATTTGGTAGATACTGGCTATAATTTTTTAATTCAGCACCATCCAAATATAACATTTCAATAATATTATGACCACAAGAATTTAGTTCAGCAATTGTTCTAATTTGAGTTACCAAATAATATTCATTGGCATCGTAAGGCCCAATCATCAAAGAACAACCTGTTACTAGACAAAATAGCGAACTGACTAGTAATTTTTTCATGGATTCAATTCTTTCTGTTGTTTAACCCAATTCTGTAATGCTTTTAATTGGTCTGCGGTTAAATGGTAAGTACCATAATTCTCTGCAATTATTTTTTCAGCATCTGATAACTGTACATTACTTTCCGGTAATACCTGTAAATCCGTTGGCGGTACCATCAGTTGATCCGGTGGAGTTGGGAACGGAATTCGTAGCGGCGTAGTTGTGCAAGCGGATAAAAGAACCAGGCAGCTTACACAAGCTATCATCTTTAGTTGTAATATACTTAATAATCGTTTCATTTTTCGCCTTTGTTGCTTCATGAGTTTTTATATAATCATCGAGCGCTTGTTTTGTAATATCTTTTTGGTCCGAAACAACTTGGTTGATTTTTGCTTCTTCATCCACTAAAACATCACGTCTTCCATCTATATAGAATCCCGAAGCAAACAAGATAACACCAAGTAATTCTATAACAATTACTGCAATAAACCTGTACATAACAGGAATTAAAAATTTAAAAAATTGGACCAGAACAAAAAGGGCAACACCGAAACCGATAATTGCCCATGGTACCCAACTTGGAATTAGTCCTAAGAACCAATTTATACTAAACATATTCTACTTTTATCCATTCATAATCTGAAAACTGATAACTCATATGAGCTTTGTATTCAACCTTCAACTTATCAAATTTAAATTTAATCCATTCCGCTAATGAAGCACTATCAAGTCCACGGACTCTGATATATGTAACACCATCTTCTTTTTTTACTTCTGCTTTTAAGTGAAATGATTCCCAAATGGCTTCAACAATCACTTAAAAGTCCTTTCGTTTACCCATTCCCATTGGCAACCGTGGATCTGCGTGTTTCTTTTTGTGTTTTCTTAAATCAACACCAGGTTCGCCTTGTTTACCAACACCGATACCTGCAACAGCACCACCGCCAGCAGTATTAGTTGGTCCGCCACCGCCTGCGGCGCCAGCACCCATTTCATTTAATTCATCTTCTTTAACGCAAGAACCTTTTGAGAATGCTGTTTTTCCTGGTACTGGTTTATAACCAGTCCAGCAGCGACCTTTTTCTTCTAAGTATTTTTTAAATGAAATCATATGTTCCTTAATATCTCTGCGATATTCATATCTACTGGTATATCAGCAGACCGAATGTTTTTACCATTTATACCCCAAATCATTTCAGGCATAATACCCAAATATGATAGGAATGTTTTCAATATGTCATAGTCTCGTTCATCAATTCTATAAAATAATATTCTTGATGTGACTTCTGGACCAAAAACATTATTCAATAAAATGATATGGTTTAATATCAATCTTTCTTTGAGAGTTTTGGTGACCTTATATCTACGAAATAATCGTTTGAGATATTTGGTTCTTTTGATATCTCCCTCAAATTCAGACATAACACAATTAGGCGATTCATAACACTTCATTGCGTACATCATAAAATTATCTTCATTCAAATCATCAAACATAATTAAAATGGGTACCCGTAGGTACCCATCCCTATAATATATTAAACGCCAGCAATAAAATTACCAAAACTTGTATTTGCTGAACTTGTGTTTGATGCAGTAGCGTTAGCAAGTGCAACCAAAGTCTCTTTCAAATAACGCACTGTACCATCAGCGTTGACTTTCTTCTGTACATGAACCCAACCTTGAGTCATATTACCAACTTGAGCAGCAGTAATACCTGTTGGTAAATTGGTTGATGTATTAGCGCAACGAGTTGCAGTCATCAGAATGGTATCAGAATTATATGTGGTTTCTACTGTCTTATTTGAATTGTAAGCAATTGCTTTATCAAATTCAACAGTCCAACCAGCATTTGCTGGACCAAACAAATTATTTGACAATGTGATAGTATTGCCGCTAATTGTAGAAATCTGAGTATTAGATTCAAAGAATCCTGGTGTACCGTTACCGGACAAACCACCAACGTTATTTGCACCTAATGCATAGAAGTAAACCCATTGGCCAACAGCAGCACCAACGTTAGCTACGTTGTTCTGTGCACCATCGTTATAAGCAACTTGAATGACGTTATTACCAGCTGTATTACCAGTACGGATTGTAAACTGTAATACCTCTCTTGTTTCACGAACCACATCAAATTTTGGTTTTTGATTGTGGTTATCTGTATTTCCCCATGTTGGCATCTTATTCTCCTTGTAAGCCTTTGGTTATGTTTCTATTTATCTTTCTTCTTATCTTCTTTTTTCTTATCTTTATCATCTTTTTTCGTGACATCTGGTTGACCAGGACGGTTTCTCATCATTGGATCAATCTCTACATCGTCACGCTTCTCACCAGTTAGTGTAGTACCACCGGTCAATACTGCAGCGGCCTGTGGTTTCTTTTCACCATGACTGTCTTTTTCATCGGCTTTTTCATGCTTAGGTTTCTTACCATAAGTTGCAACCGATTTATCTTCTTTTTCGTGGTCGTACATATCTTCCTTGACCATACGTTTATTTTTGTATAATGCCTTAATCATACGAGCAGATTTAGATAATTGTTTCTTTTTTTCAGACACAGGTTCTAATTGAGCATTAGGTAAACCATCGGCATTGGTGGCTGCCTTGGCGTCACCAACATCTTCTTTAGTAGAAATCAATTTTCCTTTTTTATGACCTTTTACAAATTTTTCAATATCTTTATCGTGTTCTTTATCTGCTTTTTTCTGTAAGGAATGTAACAAAGGTGAAACATCTTCTTTATTAACTTGTTTTTGTAAACGGTCAATAGCAGATGACATACCAGAACCATCTTTAGATTGCTT
>Ga0007805_1000150_pt1 | contig 24498 bp, 22 predicted proteins | sample CryBogCBE24Aug09_FD_71231 | JGI IMG/M metagenome (GOLD analysis project Ga0007805, IMG submission 71231) | Freshwater microbial communities from Crystal Bog, Wisconsin, USA - CBE24Aug09 | ecosystem: Environmental > Aquatic > Freshwater > Lake | place: Crystal Bog, Wisconsin, USA | collected... | reverse complement strand
CCGATGGCATGATGCCGATCGACGCCAAGATGCCGAGTGCCTCGATGAGGATCTCGTGACCCATGCGATTGACCAAGCGGCGCACCATCACGAGTACCGGACCATCACCGTCGAGGTTGAACGATGCACGAGCGGCCGCTCGATCCCCGGGGGAGAAGTGCGCGGTGTCGACGCCCCCTCCAATCACGGTGATGCGATGCGGGGCAACCCCGTAGTCCTCCACGAGGAGGTCTTTGAAGGCGTCGGAGAGCACCACGACGACGGTGGCACGGCGGTAGACGAACCGCTCGACGGCATGCTTGGCCCGTTGCACGAGCGGCGATGCCCCCTCAACCCCGCTCTCTTTTGCCCAGGGACCATGGAAGTGGACGATGCGATGCGTCCCCCTCGGAGCCATCACCATCGGGATCGCTCCGTAGAGCGCGAAGTGGACGTCGAGGACGGGAGTTGCCCGCAACGAACGCGCCCGTCTCGCCACCCACCCGACTCGTCGGAGTACCGACGCCGAAGGCGACGGGCTGCCAGACGCACCGATTTCGAGGCAGGTGACAGAAACGCCGTGACGAAGCAACCCAGCAACGTAGTTCTCGACGTATCGATTGAGACCCCCGGCGCGCACCGCACTCGTCTCGAGACCAATCACCACCATCTGTTTCACGATCGTGGACCCTCCCCCGCGGCATGGTAGGCAGCGCGGACTGCGCTCACGAGTCGATCGACGGTAAACCGTTGGCTGCGCTCGAATGCCCGCTCGGCCCGAGCCGCGCTGTCGACCGGGTCGGCGAAGACGTCAGCGATTCCCGCTGCAAGAGCCTCGGGGGTCCGCTCCGCGAGGAGCAGTCCTGGACCATCAGCTCCATCGTGCAATGTCGAGGCAACCCCGACATTCGTCGTGACGATGGGCAGGTGCGAACGGGCGGCCTCAACGAGAACGAGTGAGAACGTCTCGTAGGCGCTGGCAACGACGAAGACATCGGCTGCGCCGTAGAGGTCAGCGAGGTCACTGCGCTGACCGAGGAGCACCACTCGGTTGGCCAGCCCTCGTTCGCCAGCCGCTCGGCGGAGCGACGCAGCGTCCCCCCGCCCGACCACGACGAGGACGACGTCGTCGTCGAGCATGGTCAATGCCTCGAGGACGAGCCCAACGCCGCGCAACGCCCAATCACCGCCCACCATGAGGATGACTCGGCGGTCCTCGACCCCGAGCGCCTGTCGCATTGCTGCTCGGGCAACCGTCGGTGCCGGGAGATCGGGCACGGCGTTCTCCGTGAGGATGACCGGTGTGTTGGGGTAGAACCGGGAAATTTCAGCCCGGCCACGTTCGGCCACAACCATGGCCGACGCTCCATGGGTGAAGGCACGTCGTTCCATCGCTCGCGCCATGATCTTCAACACGGCGGTGTTCACCGACCGAACTCTCGATGCACCACGGGGAGCGAGCCTGCCCCCATTGGCGGCGATCACGCCGGCCTGACACAGGTGCACTGAGATGAAGTCCACCTGGGGGAGGACAATTGCCCCGCAGGTGTGGACGAGGGACGCACCTCGTCGGCGCCACAGGGCGAACGATGCGGTGAGCGCGAACACGGCGAATCGAAGTGGAATCGGACGACGAGGAATGCGGACCTTGACGATCTCGTCGGCCCATGCCGCCGTTGCGGCGTCGATCGACCCGGTGATCACCACGAAGCGAAACTCCTCCGACAACTCTTCGATGAGTCGGGCGTGGAGGCGCTCCATCCCCTGACCTGACCGATCAATGGCGTGGGCGACGACCGTCACCGTCGGACGATGCGCACCATTCGCTCCTCGGCCATTCATCACGACCAGCGCGAGCGCCGCACCGGAATGGTTGGTGCGGCGAACGCCGGAGGAAGCGCTGGCGTCGTCGCGGGGTGCACGCGGACCGGTTCGTCGACCACCTCGTCGACCACTGGCCTGCGGGCGCGGTGCTCCGCCCAACCAATGAACAGCCAGGTGAGCCAGGTCACCGAGTAGAGGTCGCCGTTCAGCCACTGCAGGAGGTCGACGCTGGCAATACCGAGGGCGAAGAGCCCCACGGCATCGCCCGACAGGATCGCTGATCGGTAGCAGTACCGAAAGACCAAGTACACCATGACGATGTAGAGCAGGAGCCCCACGATGCCGAGCGAGGTGCCAGCGTTGCCCGGGTCGAATTCCGTCCCACGCCCTGCTCGTGCCGTATTGAACCGAGATGCAGCCAGCGTGGTGGAGCCAACGCCGCTGCCGAGGGGGCGTGTGAACGCCGCCACCACACCCTTCTTCGTCTCTGCGACGTGGCCCGAGAACGTCGTGTTCGAGCCTGTGGGATTGGCAATGGTGTTCGACCGCTGCGAGAGCTGACACGCCGCCTGACCCTGCTGACAGTTCGACGAGGAACCGCCGAGCGCTGACGCCACCGACGGCAGCGCCATGATGGCTAAGGCCCCGAAGACCATGACGCCGGTGGGGCGGACCCTGAACCGAGCAGCGGCGACGACTGCGGCCGCGAAGACCGACATGAACAGGAGGGTCCGCTGGGCCTCGTAGTACAGCGCGTCAGCGATCACGAAGATAGGAACGATCTGCACCAACTTCCATCGACTCGCCGAGGTGAGCAGCATCGACAGCCATGCCACGATGCCCACGCCGAGGAACGCTGCGTACTCCTGGGCACTCGCCGAACTCCCGAATGCTCGAACGACGCCGTTGCCGACGTTGAGCGCCGAGTACCCCGAGGTCTGGATCCAGCGGGCATCCCACGAAGGAAAGTGCCGGAACTCTTGGTAGAGGCCGTAGAACGCGGAGAAGAGTGCGAGCCAGGCCACGATCTTGACGATGGTCTTGGCTTCGAAGTCTTCGAGGAAGCTCCGCCCAATCCAGAACGCCATCATGGGCACGAGCACGAAGAGCAGGCCACCGAGTCCAACGGTGATACCGCCTTGCTTCGGATTCAACGCTTCGAGGACACACACGACGTTGAAGGCCATCACCGTCTTCGCCAACGCACTCCGCTCGCGAAACGCTCCGCCGTTGGCGGCAACCACGATGAGGAAGAAGATCACTGCCGGTCCGACGATCAGCAGCGGGTCTCCCGAGAATGAGCTCGACGAGCCGCCCGGAATGACTCGGCGGATGAGGCCGAGTTCGGCCATCCACACGGTGAGGAGAATGAGCAAACTCTTCGGTGACAGCATCGCCACGGTGAGCAGCATGGGCACGAGTGCCAGCATCACCGCGATGTGGGTTCCAGCAGCCGCAGCGAAGAGCGCGCCAACGCCTCCGGTGGCGATGAGCATCACCCACATCTGACCATTCGAACGCCGCGGCGCCTCTTCCGTGGTGGCAACGTCCCACTTCGTCTGAGCCATAGCTCCATTCTCGCACAGGTGCCCCCGAGCAGTACCGCCAGAAGACCTGGTCGCTCCATACCTTCAGGGAAACCTCACCAGCGATCTGGATTTGCCGAAATTGCGAACTAGGGTGTGCTCCGTGGCTGAGAACCAGACCCTTCAAGACGTCTCCATCGGCAGTTACTTCGCCATCGTTTGGCGTCGCAAGATTGCGGTCGTCCTCGCCATCTTGGTCGCCGTTGGGCTCATGATTGCCTACGACTCAACGATCTCGCCGACCTACAAAGCCCAGAGCACGTTCCAGTTGAATGCGAAGCCCCAGAACGTCAACCAACAGGTGACGACGGCGATGTACACGATGCACTCTCCCGCGGTCACCACCATTGTCCGAACGCAGTTGGGTTTCGCCTGCCCGAACCCCACCATCACGCAGCAGGGCAACTCGCCGGTGATGACGATCTCCATCGTCGCCACCGATCCCGTCGAAGCCCAACAGTGCGCCAACGCCATCCCCCGGGCATTCAATAAGTTCCACCAGCAGCAAGGCATCATCGGGGCCTTCGCCACCGCCAGCATTCTCCAGAATGAAATTGCGAGCGCCCAAGCGCAGCAGAAGGCCTTGGCCATCGCCATCGTGAAGTTGCCGAAGGGCTCTCCGCTGCGGATTGCTGCGGTGAGTCAGCTCCAATCGGTGCAGACTTCCATCAACAAGTGGGAAGGCCTGCTCGCCAGCCTCAACCTCAACGTCAGCCAGCAGGCCGGCGTGCTGCTCGCCCCCGCTGGGACGCCGAAGGCACCCATCGCTCCGAAGCCAACATCTGATGCCATGCTCGCAGCCGTCGTTGGGCTCGCCATTGGCGTGGCCCTCGCACTCCTCCGAGAGTTCATGGACGACAAGGTCCGCAACAAGGCCGACCTCGAGCGCGTCTTCCCGGGATTCGCCACCATTGGACTCATTCCGCAGATTCGTGAATGGCAGGACCGATCAACGTCCTTCCTCGTCGCCGCCGAGCAGCCGAAATCACCGACTGCTGAAGCCTTCCGTGGACTGCGCACGTCACTGCAGTTCCTGAGCCTCGATGAACCGGTCAAGACCCTGCTCGTGACCTCTGCTGCAGCAACAGACGGTAAGACCACGGTGGCGGCCAACCTCGCCTACACCATTGCCTCAGCTGGACAGCGGGTCATCGTCGTCGGTTGCGACCTCCGCAAGCCTCGCGTCCACAACTTCTTCGGCGTCTCGAACGAGCAGGGCCTCACGAGCGTCCTGATTGGTGACTGCGAGCTCGACCAAGCCGTCAGCGAGGTGGAGGGTATCCCGACGCTGAGCGTGCTTCCCTCTGGACCCATTCCTCCGAATCCCGCAGAGCTCCTCGCTGGCCCCAAGGCCCGAGCGATCATTCGGAAGTTGTCCGAGGACTACGACCTCGTCATCTTGGACTCCGCCCCAATCCTCCCAGTCACCGACGCCCTGGTACTCGCTGGAACCGCTGATGCAACGATCTTCATTGCCACCGCCGGAATCTCCACGCGACGCAACACGGGGCGGGCCTATGAGATGCTCCGACAGGTCGACGCCAACGTGGTGGGCCTCGTCCTCAACCGGGCTCCCGAGTCCGACTCGTACATCTACTACCGCTACGGCTACGGCTACGGCTACGGCTACGGCTATGGCTATGGCTATGGCTATGGCTATGGCTATGGCTATGGCTATGGCTATGGCTCGGGTTACGGCACCTCGAGCGCTCCCGCCGGCCCATCCCTGCCGCCAGTCGTCGTCGCCGATGCAGCCGACACCACCAGCGATTTCTGAGGGAACGCCCATGGTGCTCCTCGGTAGCTCCCGCCGGAGCGCATTGCGGGTTCGTTGACCATGGCGACCTACAAGCACCACCGCCAGCATCGGTTCCACTCACTCAGGTATGGGTACCGCCACTGGGCCTGGCACCAAGACGGCATTCGCCATCCGCATAAGAACCGGAAGAAGCGCAAGAAGCGCTCCTCGGTTCTCCAAATCCCCGAGAAGCGGTTCGTGCTGACCGTCACGGGTATCGCGGCTGGGATCTTGCTCCTGCTCGCTGCCCAAGCCGCCTACGCCATCTACAACGCGTATAGCCAAATGAGCCATGCACAGGCCAAAATCCACGCGGTGCTCAACGCCAAGAACGAGCTCTTGACTCCTAACGGTCGATCTCAGGCTGCCCAGGACATCTTGGAGATTGCCCAATCTGCCCAGAGTGCATCGCAGTCCCTCGATTCGTCGATTGGTCTCCGGGTGTTCAGCATCTTGCCGTTCGTCGGCACCCAAATCGACGGCGCGCAACAACTCGTGAACGACGTCGCCAATTTCGGCCACGTTGGTGGCGGACTCGTTGTCGCCGCTGATCAACTCGCCCAAGCGTCGAGAGGTACTACCGTCAACCTCGCGCTCCTCGCCAACCTCCGGCACCAGGTCACGCTCGCTGCGCTCTACTTCAAGCACCTCAACCGGCCCACCAGCACGCTCATCGGACCGCTCGGTGATGCACGAGCGAAGTTCAACCACGTCGATGCCCAGGTCACGAGCCTCCTCACGAAGGGCTCTGCAGGACTCCGATATGCCGAGCAGTTCCTCGGCGCGTCAGGACCTCGGTCCTACCTCCTCGCTGGCGAGAACCAAGCCGAGATGCGCGACCAGGGCGCAGTGCTCTCCTTCGCCATCCTCTCGACCAACAAGGGACACTTCTCAGTGAGTTTGGCCCAGTCTGTTGGTCGCCTCCAACTCTCCCAACCCGCGCCCATTCCCATTCCACCCGGAACGAACCAGGTGTTCGGCAACCTCTTCCCCACCATGGTCTGGCAGTCAACCAATGCCACTGGGGACTTCGGCACCTCAGGCGCGTTCATGACGTCGATGTTCCATGCAGCCACCGGCTACCGCGTCGACGGCGTGATCGGCCTCGACGTTCGGACCCTCCAGAGCTTGCTGCGACTCACCGGTGCCGTCCACGTGGCCGGGATCCATGGATCCGTCGATGCTGGCAACGTCATCAACGTGCTCCTCGACCGGCTCTACAAGGACAACGCCACCTCGAGCCAGGTGCTCCGCCACGACCAAATCGCAGCTGTCGCGCAGGCTGCGGTGAACAAGATGAACACCACCCACGTCGACGTCGCTCGCCTCGCCAAGGAACTCGCCGGTGACGCCCAACGTCGAGACCTCCTCCTCTACGACGTCCGCCCGACCAATGAGCGGCTCATCGCCCGTTTCGGCGGGTCGGGACAACTCGCTGCCACCCATCCCAACTCCACGTTCCACTTGGCGATTGAGAGCGCGGTTGCCGCCAAGCTCGATTACTTCGTCCACGGCCATGCCGTGATGCATATCCACGTGGACACCGCTGGCGATGCCTTCATCTCAACAGCAGTCACCATCACGAACGATGCCCCGGCGGGTCAAGCTCCGAGCTACCAACTCGGCCCTGACCACGTCAATAGCTTCCACGCAGGTGACTACGTCACCCGCACCTACCTCTGGTCACCGAGGGGGTCGGTCGTCCCGGGTGGTGTGAACGAGAGCGGCCTCGTTCTCGACGGCCCTCGAGTCGCCACCATTGCACCGCAGCAGAAGGGCGAGGTGTCGTTCCAGACCGTGCTCTACGGCGCAGTGCACCACGGCGCGTTGACGCTGCACTTCGTGCCGCAGTCGAACCTCCACGCCACCACCCTCACCGTCATCGTCGACGGGGGATCCAGAGGACGCCAGCAGGTGTCGACAGTGCTCAACCGAGACCGATCAATCACACTCAACCCCTAGAAGAGCGCAGCGATCTCCCGAGCCAGCCGGTCGAGTTGGCGGAGCATCACCCGGTACTCCTCGGCCGTTCCGCCAACGGGGTCCGCGACGTCGTCGGCGTCGAGGTCCCCGAGCACCTGGGCACGGGTTCGAGGAGCGGCAATTGCGTCGATCCACCGATCGAGGCTCTCGGTGGGCTTCCTCGCTCCGTGGTTCGAGGCTCGACGCAGGAACTCTCGCATCGTGAACGCTCGAGGCCAAATCGACGGCTCGAGGACCACGACCTCACGGAGGAGCTCTCTCGTCATGGTGAGCACCAGGTCCTGACCAATGAGGTCGAGCGGAGAGATGGTGTGGCTGACGTGACTCGACAGATCGAGGCCTGATTCGAGGGCAATAGCGACGTAGGCGGGCGCGATACTCGCACCGCCCTCCAAGATTCCTCCAGAGGTCACCACGGCTTCAATACCTGCTGCGCCGAAGGCGTCGGCGAGGAAGACCCGAGCGGCGGGGGACCGAAACAAATTCGCTTTGCAGATGACCGCGACCGTCAACATGGCGACTCCGATGCTCGACTCCCGATGCTAGAGGGTCGCCGGACTCCCCCGGCACCCCTACGCTTGGAGTCTCGTGTGAGAGGGGTTGGCATGGCGGGTGGAATGCATCGGGCGGGCATGATGTCACTGCGCCGTGACCGATCGGTGCTCGGCCACAAGGTCAAGAAGGGCACAACCAAGCGCATGCTGTCCTTCTCGACGCCGTATCGTCGAGCGCTCACGGTCTTCATGGTCGCCGTCATCGCCGAGTCGCTCATTGGTGCGGTCAACCCCCTGTTGCTCCGAGGGATCATCGATCGAGCGATCCCTGAGAAGAACACCCGCCTCGTCGTGGTCTTGGCGCTAGCGGCGGCGGGTCTCGCTCTGGCTGATGGCGCAGTCAGCCTCACGAATCGCTTCATCTCGTCCAAGATCGGCGAGGGACTCATCTTCGACATGCGGTCGAAGGTCTTCAGTCACATCCAGCAGATGCCGATCGCGTTCTTCACCCGAACCCAAACCGGAGCCCTCGTCTCTCGACTCAACAACGACATCATCGGGGCCCAGCAAGCCTTCACGGATTTGCTGTCGAACATGGTGGGCAACGTCATCGCCGTGGGGGTCACCTTGGGGCTCATGTTCTGGCTGAGCTGGCAGATCACCCTCGCTGGGCTCATCTTGCTGCCGTGTTTCCTCATCCCCGCTCGAACGGTTGGCGCGAAGCTCGGCACCTTGATGCGGGAGGGCTTCTCGCTCAACGCCGAGATGAACAACCAGATGCAGGAACGGTTCAACGTCGCCGGGGCACTCCTCGTCAAGCTCTTCGGCAACACCCACACCGAAGCCTCCGCCTTCGACGCGAGAGCGGGACGAGTGCGAGACATCGGCATCAAGACCGCGATGTACTCCCGCACATTCTTCATCGCACTCGGACTCTCGGCATCACTGGCGACGGCCTTCGCCTACGGATTCGGCGGACTGGGTGTCATCCACGGCACCTTGCAGCTCGGCACGGTCGTCGCGCTCACCGCGTACTTGGGACAGCTCTTTGGACCACTTACCCAGTTGTCCAACTTGAACCTCGACATCATGACCGCCCTCGTCTCCTTCGAGCGGGTCTTCGAGATCTTGGACCTCGAACCGATGATCCAAGAAGCCCCCGATGCGGTCGACCTCCCCGACGGGCCACTGTCAGTGCGGTTCGACCACGTCGCCTTCACCTACCCGAGTGCCGCTGAGGTCTCCTTGGCATCGCTCGAATCGGTCGCTGTCCTCGAAGCGTCGGCGCCGGTGCAGGTCCTCCACGGCATCGATCTCGAGGTGAAGCCCGGAACGCTCCTCGCCCTCGTTGGACCCTCCGGAGCCGGAAAGACCACGATCTCCCAGCTCATCCCCCGCCTCTACGACGCCACGTCGGGAACGGTCTCCATTGGCGGCGTCGACGTTCGCAAGGCGACGCGTACGTCAATGACCGCAGCCATTGGCGTCGTCAGCCAAGACGCGCATCTCTTCCACGACACCTTGCGGGCCAACCTCGTCTACGTCCGACCAGAAGCCACCGAAACTGATCTCCGCAGCGCCCTCGAGCAGGCCCAGATCCTCCCCCTGATCGACGCCTTGCCCGATGGGCTCGATACCTTGGTCGGCGAGCGTGGCTACCGGCTCTCCGGTGGCGAGAAGCAGCGCATCGCGCTCGCTCGCCTCCTCCTCAAGGCACCGCGGATCGTCGTGCTCGACGAGGCGACCGCACACCTCGACTCTGAATCCGAAGCAGCAGTCCAGCGGGCCCTCGCCACCACGCTGCACGGTCGCACCTCAATCGTGATCGCCCACCGACTCTCGACCGTGCGTGACGCCGACGAAATCGCCGTCATCGACGCCGGACGAGTGGTCGAGCGTGGCACCCACGACCAACTCCTCGCCGCTGGTGGTCTCTACGCCGACCTCTACCGCACCCAATTCGCCGGTCAAGAAGGCTGACGACGAATCAGCGAGGCCGGAGCACCCCACGCAACTGCTCAGCAATCGGGGTGAACTCCGGCATGACGAAGTCTCGTCGCAGCGAATTGGCCCCGTCGACGACCAGGGTGTGGCCGGTGATGAAGGCGGCGTAGGGGGAACAGAGGTAGGTCACGGCCCAGGCCAGCTCTCGGAGATCGCCTGGGCGATAGGCCGGAGCCCGACGAGCGTCGACCTCGGGGCCAGTCGTGCGCAGCGCCTTTAAGTCCTCCCGCATGTCGTCGTGGGGGAACAGCCCTGGGGCAACGGCGTTCACCCGAATCCCGACCCCGGCCCACTCGACCGCCAGAGACTTGGTCAGATTCTCGACCCCTGCCTTTGCAGCTGCGGCTGGTGCCATTCCAGGGCCTCCCGTTGTCGCCTGGGTAGCGACGATGTTGCAGATCGCCCCGGGGATTCCCGCACCGGTGGCGTGAGCGTAGAGGGCTTGACTGGCGAAGAAGGTGCCGTCGAGCACGGTTCGCTGGATGGCTCGCCAACCATTGGGCGAGACCGCCTCTGCGAGGACGGGGAAGTTCGCTGCTGCGTTGTTCACGAGGATCGACGGTGGACCAACGAGGTCGGCCACGGCGGCGAAGGCCTCGTGCACCTGATCGGACTCTCGAAGGTCACAGGCGGCCTCGACGGCACGACCACCGATGCCGACAATCGCCTCGACCCCACGCTGGCGGTGCTCAGCACTGCGAGAGAGGATCGCGATCGTGGCTCCTGCCCGGGAGAGTTCCTTGGCGATGCCGAGCCCGAGACCGGTGCCACCGCCCGTCACGATGGCCACTCGGCCGTCCAAGGTGGTTGCGGGGAGGAAGGGTGTTCCGAGCGGTGGTGGCAACTCAAGCGGCATGGCTACTTCCCTTCGAAGCGAACGGGCTGCTTGGCCGCCTTAGCGGCGTAGCCAGCGGGCATGTCCTCGGAGACGAACTCCACCGACGCGGAGAGGGCTTCGAACTTCATCGCCTCTTGGAAGCCTCGGTAGGCGAAGGCATCGACGGTGCGCTTAATCGACTGCACGGCGAGCGGCGCGTTGGCGGCGATCTCCTTGGCGATCCCCACCGCCACCTCGTCGAGGTGGTCACGGGTGGTTACCTGCTGGAAGATCCCGAGCCGGTGTGCCTCGGCGGCGTCGATGCGGCGGCCGGTGAGGGCCAAGAGCTTGGCGTAGCCTGCGCCGACTTCGTGGGCGAGGCGGAGATCGCCACCGGCGTCGATGGAGACACCAATGGTGGCTTCGGGGAGTGCGAACGTGGCGTCGTCGCTGCACACTCGGATGTCGCACATGAGCGCCAGTTCGAAGCCGAAGCCGAGGCAGTAGCCCTGCACGGCTGTCACGACCGGTTGGGGCAGCTCAGCGAAGACCCGGAACCGCTCGTGCACCCAGCGGATGCCCTCGTAGTAGTTGCGAACCTTCTCGGCCGGTGAGCGTCCCGTCACCCGGTCTTCAGGCATCCCGAGATCGATTCCGGCGCAGAATGCCCGACCCTGCGCTCGGAGCACCACGACTCGAATGTCATCGTTGAACCGGATGCGGTCGGCCTGGACGCCGAGTTGGCGCGTCGCCTCCCAACTCCACACGTTCAACTTCTCAGGGTTCGACAACGTGAGGTAGCCAATACCCCCCTCCCCGACCTCGAGCTGGACGAGCCACTCGTCCTCGGGCAGTACTGGTTGCGTGCGAATTGGCATCGATCCCCCACCTCTCTCTCACGCGAAGTCTCGCGCACCGGCACCACGCGGAGCAGGAGGGCGAATCGCCGCCTGTCCTATGCTCATGCCGTCTGCAGGACGCACCGACTCCGGCGGTGCTGCGTTGCAGGTACAGCGCGTGAACGAGGGGGAACCATGGACATCTACGAGGCGCTCTACACCACCCGAGCGATGCGGCGAGTGAAGCCCGATCCGGTTCCACTCGACGTGCAAGCGAAAATCATGGATGCCGCGGTCCGAGCACCCTCGGGTGGGAATCAGCAGAACTGGCGATTCCTCCTCGTCGATGACCCAGCGATCAAGGCCAAGATTGGCCCGCTCTACCGCGATGCCGTCGACAAGCTCTGGACCACGTTCTACGCCAGTCAGCTTGAACAGGCCCACGCAACCCCCGAAGACCCTGCGTCGATTTCCTTCCTCAAGGTGCAGAAGTCTGCCCAGTGGCTGGCCGATCACTACGAGGAGGTGCCGCTCTACCTCTTCCCCTTCATCCAACATGACCCGACTGGCGGGTCAATTTTCCCGGCGGTGTGGTCAGCAATGCTGGCGGCGCGGGCCGAAGGGGTCGGCAGCTGCATCACCGCCATCTTGTCGTTCTTCTACGGCGAGGAGACCTTCGAGATCTTGGGTGTGCCGAAGGACGAAGGATGGGTCATGGCCGCCATGGTGTCAATGGGGTACCCAACAGGCACCTGGGGAGTCGCCCAGCGATCGCCCGCCCATGAGGTGACGGCTCGAAACCAGTGGGGAACGCCTCCGGGGTTCTCCACGCCCGAGCCACTGTGGAGGCCGCAGCCGTGACCGGTGAACTCGGCGAGCAGTACCGGACCCCCGAAGAACGACGCCTCATCGGCAAGGCGGCGCGAAAGCGAGTGCGTCGACGCGACCACGACCAGATCCCGAGCCCCGACCATCGCGCCGATCCGCTCGAACTCCTCGCCGAGCAGGCGACGACGCGTCTCGCTGAACTCGTGCCCCTGCGCTACGGCCGCATGGCTCGCTCCCCGTTCGCGTTCTTCCGGGGCGCCGCACTGCCGATGGCGGCCGACCTCGCCCTCGTGCCGAATTCGGGAATCACGGTGCAGCTCTGCGGTGATGCGCATCTCTCGAACTTCGGCCTCTTCGCATCTCCCGAGCGCAAGATGCTCTTCGACCTGAACGACTTCGACGAAACCCATCCCGGGCCATTCGAGTGGGATCTGAAGCGCCTCGTTGCGAGCTTTTCTGTGCTCGGCAACGACCGAGCGTTCAGCCGTTCCGATACCGAAGCCGCCGTGCGTCGGGTGGTGTGGACCTACCAGAGCGAAATGCACCGCTACGCCGAAGCTGGCTACTTAGAGCAGTGGTACGACCACATTCCCGTCAGCCTCGCCTGGGAGACGCTCTCACCCGAACTGTCCCCAGACGCTCGGGAACGAACCGAGAAGATGCTGACCAAGGCCAAGACCTCGGATTCTCGCAAAGCGGTGGCGAAGCTCACCGAGTGGCGCAATGGCGAGCGCGTCTTCAAGAGCGACCCCCCAACGCTCGTCCCCATCGAGGAGATCCTCGGCGAGGAGGCTGCTGCTGCGGTGCTCGCCGACTTCACCGGCCTCCTCGGCCAGTACCTGACCACGTTGCAGAGCGACCGACGGCGCCTGCTCGAGCGATACCGACTCACCCACATCGCCCGCAAGGTGGTCGGGGTGGGTTCGGTTGGCACTCGAGCATGGGTGTTGCTCCTCACCGGTCGAGACGACAACGACCCGTTGCTCCTCCAGGCCAAGGAGGCGCAGCGGTCCGTCCTCGAGGCCTACACCGAGCCGTGCCCATTCCCAAACTCAGGAGAGCGCGTCGTCGCCGGCCAGCACCTCCTCCAGGCAGTCAGCGATATCTTCCTCGGCTGGCAGCAGCTCGTCGGCATCGACGGCACGACGGTGGACTACTACCTCCGACAACTCCGCGACTGGAAGGGCAACGTCGACGTCGACACAGTGGCGGCATCGTCGCTCCACGTCTACGCAGGCCTGTGTGGCTGGGCGCTGGCCCGTGCCCATGCTCGTTCCGGTAAGGCGCTGGAGATCGCTGGCTACCTCGGCCAGAGCGAGGTCTTCGAAGACGCCCTCTGGCGCTTCGCCGAGCGCTACGCAGCGTTGACGGTCGTGGATCACGCGGCGCTGGTCGCCGCCATAGAGGACGGCTCAATCACTGCTCTCGACGAGTGACGGCGACGAAGTAGCCTCGTCCCTATGGCCAACCGCACGTCCTCGCGACCTTCCACCGCCCTGCTCGCCGCGATCATCACGACCGCCATCGTCCTCGTCGTCGGCGTGATCTTGTTCGCCACCACTCGGGGAACCACCTCGTCGGGATCCTCTGGAGGCAATGACTGGGTCAGCGCCGTGAGCACCGACGTGAAGGTGGCACCCGTCGCCCACGGCCAGAGCGCGCCGCTCGGCACGCAGGTCGTCACCCACGACGTCGTGGTGGGCACGGGAACGCCAGCGAAGGCTGGCGACACCGTCACCGTGCAGTACGTCGGCGCCTCCTACACCTCAGGCGCAGTCTTCGACTCGTCGTGGTCCCGTGGTCAGGCGGCGCAGTTCTCCTTGAGCGGCGTGATTCCAGGATTCGCGCAAGGCATCATCGGCATGCAGCCCGGTGGTCGCCGAGTGATCGAGATCCCCGCCGCCCTCGGCTACGGCGCTGCTGGCAGTCCTCCTGCAGTTGCCCCCAACGAGAACCTCGTCTTCATCGTCGACATCGTCTCGATTCCCTAGCCACGACCGCCACGTCGTGCTCGGTAGCATGAGCGCGTCATCTAACCCATAACCAGTGGAGCTTCCATGGTTGATCCCCTCGAGACGTATCCTTCCGGCGGCACGCTCACGGCGGTGGCGCTCGACCTCCCCTTCGACGTGGTCGTCTGGGATGACCCGGTGACCTTGATGGTGGTCGTGACCCGCATCTTGATGAAGGTCTTCGGCTACCAGAAAACCAAGGCACACCGGCTCATGATGACCGTCCACCAAGAGGGCCGGGCAGTGGTGTGGACCGGCGAACTGAACAAGGCTGAACAGTTCTGCGTGCGCCTCCACGCCCAAGGCCTCCTCGCCACCGTGGAGCCTTCAGCATGAGCGAAGTCTTCACCCGCAGAGGAGACGACATCGTCGTCGACCTCAACCAGCAGATTCGCAAGTTCCTCCACGGGCTCGCTGAAGCGATCCTCCTCGGCACCCGAGACGGGACCCACCCCTTCGCTCATCGACTGACCCAACCCATCACGGTGACCAAGGACGAAGATGATCCCTTCCTCGTCCTCGCCCGACACGACGTCATTGCAACCTCTGCTCAAGTCCTCGAGGCAACGGCCTGGTCGACGACGTTGCGCCTTGATGAGGCTGAATCGTGGTTCGAGACCCTCCAGGTGGGCTCCCAGGTGCTCGCCGGTTCGTTCCACGTCGCCATCGAGAGCGACCTCGACCGACTGGATCCCGACGACCGAGAGCGCCTTCGGATCATCCAAGGACTCCTCGGTCTCCTCGTCGAAGTCCTCGACGAACCCGAGGTCACCGACGAGGACTAATCCTCCGGTCCGGGGACACTCGGACCATCCAGAATGAAGGCAATCCGCGGTCGATGCCACTCGGGATGGCGGAGCGCACCCTCGGTCAGTGCTTCGTCTGCGTCCCAAGCCGTGACCTCGCAGCGCCGGAGCGTCGCCTTGTTGATCTCCCCCCACAGCACCATCCAGGTCCACGGACCGGCGGTCTTCAGCGGTCGGTAGGCAGAGGACACGTTCCCATTCTGGCAAAGAAGACCGGGGCACCACGCTCCGCCCTCTATCGTGGTGCCGTGAGCGACCACCACGACAGCGACACTCCTGACGTCTCCGCCGAGAACCCCATCAGCGATTCCTGGGTCTGGGTCGGCACCCATCGACCGCCAATTCCTCGTGCCCTCGTCGACTACATGACCGGTCAATGGGAAGAGATCGTGATTGACCGAGGGATCCACCCCGCAGCAGCAGCGTGCGCCGTTCGCCGCTCGACCCTCGCCGAGGCGTTCCCCGGAGCGACGATCGTCGTGCCAACGGGATCGTTCAAAGTGCGTGCCAACGACACGGACTTTCGATTCCGTCCTGGTTCGGATTTCTTCTGGCTGACCGCCAGTCACGAGCCCGACGGTGTCCTCGTCCTCACGCCTGAGCCGTCGGGCGTTTCAGCTGTCCTCTTCGTTGAGGTCGGCGGAGACCACTCGACCCACCGGTTCTTCACCGATGCGCAGTACGGCGAACTGTGGACTGGTCGCCGCCCCACCCTCGAGGAGACGAGTCACCACCTGGGAATTACCGCACAGTCCAAGGACGACTTGGCCAAGGTCTTGGCTGACGCCACCGGCGAGGTCCTCGTCCTCCGCGGCTACGACGCAGCGGTCGACGCTGCCGTTGCGCCGGCAGAGGACGACGCCCTCCTCGCCTCCACCCTCTCTGAGCTCCGTCTCGTGAAGGACGCCTACGAAGTTGCCCGCCTCCAAGACGCGGTGGACGCCACGGTGCTCGGCTTTGAAGACGTGGTCCGCGCCCTGCCGGCGGCTGAAGGCCGAGGCGAGCGAGTCATCGAAGGCATCTTCAACCTCCGCGCTCGCGTGGATGGGAACGACGTCGGCTACTCGACCATTGCCGCATCGGGGAGCCACGCCACGATTCTGCACTGGACCCACAACGACGGTGCGGTTCGTAGCGGCGATCTCCTCCTCCTCGACGCCGGGGTTGAGTGCGCCGATCTCTACACCGCAGACGTCACCCGGACGCTCCCCATCTCCGGTCGCTTCTCCCCCGCTCAGCGTCGCCTCTACGAGCTCGTCCTCGCCGCCCAAGAGGCAGGAATCGCAGCGGTTCAGCCTGGAGCGAAGTTCATCGACCCCCACAACGCCGCCATGGAGGTCTTGGCCAAGGGGCTCATCGAGCTCGGCATCTTGGAGGACGTGGGCGAGGAGGCAACGCTGCCGACGACCCAGTTGCACCGCCGCTACACGCTCCACGGCACGAGCCACATGCTCGGCATCGACGTCCACGACTGTGCGCATGCCCGCAACGAGTTCTACGGCGGCGAACTGAAGTCCGGCTACGTGCTGACCGTCGAGCCCGGCCTCTACTTCCAGCCCAATGACCTGACGGTCCCAGAGGAGTTCCGAGGTATCGGCATCCGCATCGAAGATGACGTGCTCGTCACCGAGGACGGCAACGTCGTGCTGTCAGCTGCCCTGCCCCGTGACCCCGATGCCATTGAGGCGTGGATGCACGACCTCTTCGCCAAGCCCCAGCCCAACCTCGGCCTCTAGGACCGAGGTTGGTTGGCACTTTGGCGATCTAGGCCCGCTCGAGAATGCGAATGGGCAGGTTGCGCGGTCCGCGCACCTGTCCCTGACTGAACGTCACCGCCTGAGGATCGGCCAGTTCGAATTTCGGGAACCGGGCGATGAACTCCTGCAACGCAATCGTCATCTCCATGCGGGCCAGGTTCGATCCGAGGCACCGGTGGATCCCGAGACCGAAGGCTGCGTGACGGTTCTCCTCACGGTCGATCAGCACCTCGTCGGCACGGTCGAAGAAGGCGGGATCCCGGTTGGCCGCGGGGAAGCCGAGCAGAACCCAGTCGTCCTTCTTCATCGGGCAGCCCTCAAATTCGAAGTCCTCCTTCACCAGGCGAGCCATGGTGACCGGAGCGTAGGCCCGGAGGAACTCCTCAATGGCCGTCGGCAAGAGTTCTGGCTCAGCGACGAGCCGGGCGAGGTCGTCTGGGTGCTGAGCCAAGTGCCAGATGGAGGAGCCAATGGCCGACCACGTGGTGTCGATGCCGGCCACCACGAGGAGCACCATGGTGCCGAAGACGTGGTGGGGTTCCAACTTGTTCCCAAGGATTTCTGCTTCGAGGAGGAAACTCGTCAGGTCCTCACGAGGGTTCTCCATGTGGTCTTCGATCACCTTGGTCAGGTACGCATCCACTGGCTGGAACCGCTCCATGCGCTGCTCGATCGGCAGGTCGACAGCTTCCAAGATGTCGTGCACGAACCCGCGGAAGAGGTCGCCGTCTTCTGGCGGGAGGCCCACCATCTTGGCGATGAGGCCAACGGGGATGTGCTGGGCGTAGTCGAAGCTGGCGTTGATGACATCGGCGTCGCCCATGGCATCGAGGAGGGATCGACAAAGCTCCTGCGAGAATCCTTCCAAATTCTGGACCGGCTTCGGCGCGAACGCAGGCAGCAGCAGGCGGCGGGCGATGGAGTGGAACGGTGGATCCGACGAGATGGGCGGTGCCACACCGATCGGAGCAGGAGGCGCATCTACACCTGGGCGTCCAGGTCCGACGACCACGCTTCGTGACGTGAAGTGCTCGGTGTCGTTGGCGATTGCCTGGACGTCCTTGTGGAGCACGGGCACCCACATGCCGCCGTAGCGTTCGGAGTGGGCGATCGGGCACCGCTCACGCAGGTCGGCCATGATCGGGTACGGATCAGCCACCCACGCTGGGTCGGTGTGGTCGAAGTCGGTGGCGAAGTCGGTGACGGGTGCCTTATCCATCTCAGGCTCCAATCTCGATGGCGTACTCCGGGCAGTTCTTGGCAGCCAAGGTCGCTCGTTCGAGTTGGTCGGCGTCGAGGTCGCCGGTCACGAGGACCACGGCGTTGCCGAGGTCATCTGCGTCGAACAGGTCGGGTGCCAAGCTGTAGCACCGGCCATGACCTTGACACTTCTCGGATGTGAGCACAATTTTCATCGTGGATTCCCCCCAGCGACGGTTGTGAGATAGAACGACACTTCGTGTCTCACTATACCGGGCACAAAGTGAGGTGCACGGTCATCGCACGTAGATGGAGCCCTTCGACACGGTGACGGTGAACGGGCTCAGCCCACGTTGCGCTGGTCCGTGGATGAGGGCACCGGTTTGCGTGAACGCCGAACCGTGGCAGGGGCAGAGAAATTCCTTCTGCGCCTGGCTGAAACTGACCGGGCACCCCTGGTGCGGGCATGCCTGAACCACAGCGTGGTAGACGCCCGAACTCGGATGGATGAGGAGGCCTTGCACCGCCCCGCTCCCGCTTCCTGCGTGTGGTGCGGCGAACTGCACCTGTCCGCCCACCTTGAGACCAGCAACCGTCGCCACCTTGGTCCCGAGCGATACCTCGGGTCGTCGACGCTGGCCGAAGGAACCTTCGATGCGACGTGCGGCGCTCGATCCAGTGACGAGGCCGAGGGCAGCGGCGGTGAAGGATTTCAGAAAGGGGCGACGTTCCATGCCGCCAATGTAGCGACCCCTCCTCCACTGCGCGGACCGGGGCGTGGCAGGCTAGGAGCGCACGAGCACCTCGTGCGCTCACCTTGGAGGATCCATGCCCCATCTCCTGCTCGACAGCCTTCGCCGTCGGATGCGAGCCATGCACTCGCTCTACGAAGACGCTGTAGCCACAATGACCCTGGAACACGTCAACCACTTCGAACGCGAGGGTGTCCTCCCGATTGCCTTCAGCCTCTTCCACTACATCAACATGGAGGACAGCTCCTACTTCCTCATCACCGGCGAAGCGCCGATCTTCAACGACGAGTGGGCGGCTCGGATCAACCCGGCAATTCCCGACCACGGCAAGCACCGCACGGTGGACGAGATGATCCACCAGCGCATCGGCGACCTCGAGGCGTTCACTGAGTACCAGAGCGCTGTGTTCGCTCGCACCGAGAACTGGCTCTCCACCTTGCACCGGTCCGACCTCGACCGCGTGGTCATCGCTCGCCCGCTGCCCCCACAGGTGGCCTCCACCTACTCAGCTCGAGTGGCAGGGCCCGAAGGGATCACCGTGCTCGACGCCACCGAGTGCTGGATGTACCAGCACGGACTGCGCCACATGGGTGAGATCGAGCTCGGGCGCGGCCTCGTCGGCCTCCAGGGGATGACCTCATGAGCACCCGACCAGTCGCCATCGTGGCCAACGGGTCCTTCTACGTCGGCCCCGCCCTCGCCCGCATCCTCGCTGCCCGAGGCTTCGACCTCGTTGTCGGGAGCCCGAGCGATGCCCTCGTGGCCGAGCTCGAAGCCGCAGGCGCGTCCGTGGAACGAGTGGCAGATGTCGTCACCTTGGAAGAGGACCACGCCTCCGAGCGTCTCGTCGACGCGGCGATGTCTCGCTTCGGTCGCCTCGACTCTGCCTGTGCGTTCTCCGGACTGATCGTCACGGGTCGCTTCATGGACTCGAGCGAAGATGACCTCGAGCGAGTCGTCGCTGGTTGCCTGACGACGCCCTACCGATTCTTGAAGGCGGTCACGGTACCGATGGTCTCGGCCAAGTCGGGGCAGATCTTGGTCCTCACCTCAGCAGCCGGGACCAAGCCGGTGCCCGGCGCTCCGCTCTACTCCTCAGTTCGAGCGGGCGCCACGATGCTCGTGAAGAACGTCGCAGCCGAAGTCGCCCGCCACGGTGTCCAGGTCAACGCGCTCGGCACCAACTTCATGGACTTCCCCGAGTTCCTCCGAGCCAATCGGATCAGGGACGAGGAGAGCCGAGCCAAGGTTGAGGCCATGGTGCCTATGAAGCGCCTCGGCACCATGGAAGAGTGCGCAGCGATGTGCGCCGCGTTCTTGGACGGCACCAGTCGCTTCCAGACTGGGCAGTTCCTCTCCTACGCCGGCGGCTGGTAGGCGCTACTGACGACCCATTTCGGCTGCGAGTTCTGCTCCCGCTTGGGCTGCTTCTCGCTTGGAAGCGGCGACGTCGACGTCGATCGCGTGGATGAATCCCGTGAACGGATTCGGCGACACGTACATCGGCGACACAGGAGAGCCTGCGTCTTCGCCGACTGATGACCCAACCGAGGAGATCACCCGCATGACGAGGGCGAGTGCTCCACTGGCCACTTCCTCGCCGTCGATGAGGAGCGACAAGGTTCCCGACATCCCTGCACCCCTCGTCACGCGCATCGCCAATCGACGCTCTCCCTCGGCAATGGGCGGCGAGGTGACAACCGTGTGGTCGCCGAAGGCGTTGTAGTCGGCGACGAGGCAGCCGTCGTGGACGAAGAGTGAGAATCCAGCGTTCTGGGTTCCGGTGGCGTAGAGGACACCTCGATCGCCGGAGCGGTAGGTGACGCTGCCGGTGAGCTCGAAGTTCCGGCCACCGACCGCAGCGCCGACCTGAGCGGGCATGGCGGCCATCGGCGGGTAGTAGCGGTACTGCCGATCCACAGGGTGCGGTGATCGATCAGCGAACCGAGCCCCGAAGAGCTCGATCCCACGGTCGTCGAGCGGCAAGACGCCGAAGGCATCGGCCTCGGCGAACCACGCGTCGATCATCTGCTGCAGGCGTTCGGGTTCCTCGGCGGCGCGGTCGAAGGACTCGGAGAAATCGGTGGTCGTGTCGTAGAGCTCCCAGACGTCATCGGCGAACGGCGTGCCTGGGGTGTGGCGGGTGACCGCCTTCCAGCCGTCGACGTAGATGCCGCGGTGGCCGACCATCTCGAAGTACTGCCGGTTCCTGACCGCTGGAGCATCAGCGGCATCGAAGGTGGGTGTGAGCGAGGCTCCCGCCATCGGCAGTTGATCGATCCCGCGGTAGACCGACGGTGGGGTCACCCCAATGAGGTCGTAGACAGTGGCGGCGATGTCGACCGCGTGGCAGAACTGGTGGCGCACACCTCCGGCGTCAGCAATGCCGGCTGGCCAGTGCACGATGAGGGGGACGTGGACCCCACCTTCGTGGGTGTTCTGCTTGTACCACTTGAAGGGTGTGTTGCCCGCTTGGGCCCAACCCCATGGGTAGTTGGCATGGCTGCTCGGTCCACCAATGTCACCGACACGCGAAATGGCCTCGTCGGGGGTCTCCAAGATCCCGTTGAAGAACTTCATCTCGTGGAGCACGCCGAAGGGTCCGCCTTCTTGGCTGGCGCCGTTGTCGGACATGATCAAGATCACGGTGTTGTCGAGTCGGCCGAGTCGATCCAACTCGTCGACGAGGCGACCGAGCTGGGCGTCGGTGTGGTCGAGGAACGCCGCGAAGGCTTCCTGCATGGCAATGGAGAGGCGACGTTGGTTCTCCGAGAGCGAGTCCCAGGGCTCGACGCCAGGATTTCTCGGAGCGAGCGCGGTGCCTTCGGGGACGAGGCCGAGTTCAATTTGCCGGGCGAAGGCAAGCTCTCGAGCGACGTCCCATCCATCATCGAACCGTCCTCGGTACTTCGCGAGGTGGGCCTCAGGGGCTTGGTGCGGGGCGTGGGTTGCTCCGAACGCTAGGTAGCAGAAGAAGGGTCGGTCGGGACGAATCGACACGGTGTCGTGGATGAACTCCATGGCGTGATCGATGAGATCCTCGGAGAGGTGGTACCCCTCTTCCGGGGTCTTCGGCGGCTCGATCCGGTGGTTGTCGTAGGTGAGTTCCGGGTTGAACTGGTCGGTCTCGCCGTCGAGGAAGCCGTAGTAGCGGTCGAAACCTCGAGCGAGCGGCCATTGGTCGAAGGGTCCTGCTGCGGAGGCGTCGGCCATTTGGCAGAGGTGCCACTTGCCAATGGCGAAGGTGGCATACCCCTCGTCGCGGAGCACTTCGGCCATGGTGGCGGCGGCACTCGAGATGTGGCCCCGCATGTGGGGGAACCCCGTGTTGAAGTTCGAAATTGCCCGCATCCCAACGGTGTGGTGGTTGCGCCCCGTCAGGATCGAGGCGCGCGTCGGTGAGCACAGCGGCGTGACGTGGAAGTTGGCGTAGCGGAGCCCTCCAGCAGCGAGGCGGTCGAAGTTCGGCGTCTCAATGGCCGATCCGTAGCAGCCGAGGTGGGCGAATCCCATGTCGTCGAGGACGACGACGACCACGTTGGGGGCGTCCTCACCTGGATGCGCGAGCACCTCGAACGACGGCGTCGACTCGGGGACTGTTGTGCCGATGGTTCCCGTGAAGGTTTCGTCTCGCAGCACAGCATCCCTCGTTCGTCCTCGGCCTACCCGAGAGAGCCTAGACAGGGTTCAACGGTCGGCTGGGACATCAACGTCGGCGCAGGCGCCTCCGTCCGAGACCGAGACCGAGACCGAGCAGCGAGAGGCTACCGAGGATCCACACGAGCCCAGTGTGGTTGCGCTCAAGTGGCGCCACGCCAATGACCGAAGGGGCTGGCACCTTGTGTGTGGCCGATCGTTGAGCGGCGAACACACGGGCAACAGTCGCCCACCGCTCAGGCGCTCGGGTCATCGCGTCGAACACGGCTGTTGGGCCCGCCTTCTCAGTGAAGGGGCTCGGTGCGCCCCCTCCCATGGTTGGGCCATCTGCGCAGATCACGGACCCACCAACCAATGCCCCGCAACCGCTGGACGCGATGGGGCCGACCACCGCCACGGAAACTCCCGATGGCTGGGCTGAGCTGTCAGGGGCGAGGACGCAGCTCGCAAGCGCTCCGGCCGTGGTCACTGGAACCGTGCAGGTGTCTCCAGCGTCGTCGGTCACCACGTAGGAGCCACCATCAGTGATGGTGCTCGGCTCGATCCACGACACCACCCAGGAGCCACCAGTGTCGTTGACCTGGATCGTCGTTTGATCGACGATCGTCGTTGGATCGACGGGTGCGTCAGCGGTCACCACAATCCCCGTGGGCACGGTCGATGGATCGGTCGACAACACACAGGTCGCCGTTGCGCCCGGGTCTGACGTCCCGCTCTGACACGAGTCACCTTGGTCGTCGCTCACGCTGTAGCCAGCGATGCCGACGAGCGAGGCTGGCTCGACCCACTGGACCACCCAGACACCGTTGACGAGCTGCACCGTCACCGTCGACGGGTCCACCGTTCCTGGGTCGCTCGCTGCAACGCCGACAACGCTTCCGGGCAGGTCCGTCGTCGTCGATCCCCCGTCACTCGTCACGGTGACGGCAATGGTGACGGGGACGCCGTTGGCGACCGACAGCGCACAACTGGTGTCGGTCGCCAGAGCGGCGCAGGTATCTCCGGAACTGTCGGTCACCACAATCGCCGTCACCCCTGCAGCGACGAGTGGGTCAAGTGCATCCCACGACACGAGAACCTCGCCGTCGCCAGCGTAAGCGGCGAGGTTGGTGAGCAGGGGTGGAAGCGGTGCGGTGAACGTCGTCGTGACTGGGTCGCTCGTCGTTCCCGCAGTGCCGTTGGCGTCGACCGTTGCAACGACGACGGTGTACGTCGCACCCGCCACGAGCGCGTCCGAGTGGAAGCTCGCAGCCGTGGCATCGAGCGAGACCGACGCCACCACCGTGCTGTGGTCGTCGAGGATCGTGAGTTCTTGTGTGGCGCCATCGCTCGCCGAAGAGTCCCCGGGAGTCCAAGCGGCCACGATGGACGATCCGTCGGCGGCGACTTGGAGATCCGTGGGTGGGGTTGGCGGCGCGAGGACATCTGCGAGCGGTGCGCTCGACGAGGTGTCGTCGTGTGGGGAGCGGAGCTCGTGGGCGCTCAGCCGGTGCTGGGTTGGCCGAACGCCAACCAGCGAACCATGGGCTGGAGCGACCGACGACGGTGCGATGCTCGCTCCCGCACCGGACGGCATCGCCAGACTCACGGCTCCAGCCACGGCAACTCCAACGGTCCTCAACAATGAACGGTGCATCACGACCTCCACACGGTAGTTACCTCACTCCTGTCGTGACTGGACGAGTTCTTTCACTGGAGTTCACTTCCTGCCTAGGCTAGGGGCATGGAAAAGCCCTTCGTTGAACCACCCATGGGCGATGCGCCCGCCGACCTCGTCATCACCGACCTCGCAGAGGGAACGGGAACTGAGGCAACTTCCGGATCCACGGTTGAGGTGCACTACGTCGGTGTCTCGTGGTCGACCGGCGAGCAGTTCGACGCCAGTTGGGATCGCGGCGACACGTTCCGCTTCCGCCTTGGCGCTGGAATGGTCATCGCCGGCTGGGACCGCGGCGTTGCCGGTATGAAGGTCGGTGGCCAGCGTCGACTCGAGATTCCCGCACACCTCGGTTACGGCGACCGGGGAGCACCTCCGGTCATCAAGGGTGGCGAAACCCTCATCTTCGTGGTCGACCTGATCGGCGTGGCGTAAGCCCTGCGCATCCTCGTCGCCGCCGACAAATTTCGCGGCACGCTCTCGGCCACCGCATTCAACGACGCAG